>Ga0209091_10000089_pt1 | contig 84833 bp, 77 predicted proteins | sample ArcticOcean_MG_C_6_FD_187438 | JGI IMG/M metagenome (GOLD analysis project Ga0209091, IMG submission 187438) | Marine microbial communities from western Arctic Ocean - ArcticOcean_MG_CB8_128 (SPAdes) (version 2) | ecosystem: Environmental > Aquatic > Marine > Oceanic | place: Arctic Ocean...
TAGTTTCCTCTTCCTGTTCCTCTTCTTCTTCTTCTTCCTCTTCTTCTTCTTCCTCTTCTTCTTCTTCCTCTTCTTCTTCGCATTCCTCTTCTTGATCATCTTCTAATTCTTCTGCTTTTACTACTTTTTTTTCTTCTGTTTCTGCTTTAGTAATTTCTTCGTCTTCGTCTTCGTCTTCGTCTTCATATTCGTCTTCGTATTCGTCTTCGTCTTCATTACCTATAATAGAGGTTTCATAAACTATTTTATTTTCTGTAATATCAGTATTTTTGATAAAAGTAGTTTCTTTGGGATTTGAAAATGTTTCAGAAATTTTCATTTTAATATTTTTTACATTACTTGAGTTAAAATTCTCATATTTTTCTTTTAATGCATTATAGTCATTTTGAAGTTGTTTATGTTCTTCTTTTAGATTAACATATTCAGGCATAGTAAATAGTAAAGATTTAAGAACATCTATAACTTTATTATTAGTATCGATAGATTTGAAATAAGAACCAAGATTAGATTTAAGAGTTCTATTAATATCATTTGTAATAGTTACAAGTAGTTTTTCAAATTCGGGGTTTTCCATGTTAGATAATATGAAATTATAATTTTATATTGATTTAAAACAATTTTAAATTAATTATTTTATTTTTTTAGGATATTATTTTTATTGTTTGTACTTGATTTAGAAACAATTTTAGCACTAATTAAGAAATCTTCATTTTCTTCATAAATTTCAGGTAAAACTTGAGATAAAGGTTTGTCAACAATTAGTAATAGTCTTTCATTTTCAAGTAATTTTCTATATTCTTGAATATCAAGAGTGCCATAAAATTTATTTAATAAATAATATGGACACGGAGCCGGTTTAATATTTTTATTATAATTATATATTTTTCCATAAATATTATTTAAAAGATAATATCTTTCAAATTTGGCAGAAGTATCTATATTATCATTCATTAAATATGAACAGGCACATTCAGGGCTGCAAAAACATCCATAACAATACATAATTGAATTAAGTTGATATTTAGGTATATAAATAGGTTCATTATCGAATGAACAAGTACACCAAAAACATGAAGATTTATTATTAATATTATTATGTTTAAGATTAAAAGTAAGTTCTTTTAATTTTCTAGAAATAGTTTTTTTTAAATTAATATTATCATTATTTGAAATAATATTATCGGTATCATTTTTTTCTATATTAAAATTTTTGTCGGTTTCGTTTTCTTTGTTATTAAAAGATTCAATATTATCATTATTAGAATTAATATAATTAAATTTGAGGTGTGAGTTTTTATTATCAGTTTCGATGTCGTAGTTATCTATATTATTAATATTGGGTTCATATTTAATATTATTAGCAATATTTTCTATATCTTCAAGTTTGCAAGCTAAATGTAAAATAATATTTGGGGTAGGTATATTAGTTATTAAAATGTTTTTTACTTCTACCACCTTACCTCCTTTTGGTTTTCTTCCGCGCTTCTTATGTATTTTGGGTTCAGATGTTTCATTATTCTCGTTTTTTTTGTCGGCATAAATAATTAAATTATTACTATTATCAGTTGCTTCTAATAATTTAAGATTTTCATAATAGGATTTTGGTCTTCTCCCTTTCTTCTTTGGTGGTTGAATAAAAAAAGCAGGAGTGTCGGTAGACATTATTTATAATTAATTATTCATTAATATTTTATATTATTTGTATATATATTATTACCGAATCTCTCAAAATTATTTTAAAATTGAATAAAAAATAAAACTCATTCCACGTTTGTATTTTTTTCTAGTAAATTTTTTTTAGATTTTTTAGGTTTAGATTTTTTAGGTTTAGATTTTTTAGGTTTATGTTTTTTTTTAGTTTTTCCTTTGCTTCTATTTGTTTTAGTTATATTTCTAGTTTGTATAATTCGGTTAATATGTTCGCCATAAGAAAGCGTGGTGCCTTCATATAATTGATGATACATAATTTCAGCATCAAACTTACTAATAGGTTGTCTAGTAATAGGATTAATAGGAGCGGTTCCAAGTAAAGTAATAATAAATTCTTCTTTATCCGGAGAACCTGGTATTCCCTGTGCTAGTAATCGTTCTATATGGGGGGTCATGATATAATTTTTAATAGTTTTAGTATGAAATATATGGTTACCAAGCAAAAATCCAGATTCGGGAGATAATTTTTCTAATGTTATAGGTTCAATAATTTTAAAATTTTCAACTTTATTACCAAAAAAATGTTTTAACTGATCAGGATGAATATCATGACCCTTTTTCCAATTATCAAAAAGTATAAAACGTTCTTGTTGTTGACTAATAAGTCGTTTTTGTTGTGTAAGTAGTTGTTTATTTTGTATTTTAGTTTGTAGGCGTGTATTATATTTCATATATATATATAGATAGATATATTAATAATATGAAATCTCTCAAAAATAAAATAAATAGTAAAAAAAATTATATTAAACTAAAAATTTTAATATAATTAAGGATGAATAAAAGTTCAATTCCATGGGTAGAAAAATATAGACCAGATATATTTGATGATATAATTTTGGATAATAATAATAGAGAGTTATTTAAAAATATATTAGGTAGAAATCATTTTCCAAATTTATTATTGCACGGTCCACCGGGAATAGGAAAGACAACTACAATAATAAATTTAATAAACAAGTTTAAGAAACAAAATAATGAAGAAAGTAAGACATTGGTAATACATTTGAATGCTTCAGACGAGAGAGGAATAGATATAATAAGAAATAATATATATAATTTTGTAATATCAGATAATTTATTTTCAAAAGGAACAAAATTTGTCATATTAGACGAGGTAGATTATATGACAAGAATAGCACAACAGGCATTAAAATGTTTAATTCAAGAATATAATAAAGATATAAGATATTGTTTAATTTGTAATTATATAAGTAAAATAGATAATTCGTTAAAATATGAATTTATAAAGGTAAGATTTAATAAATTACCTGAATGTGATATATTTAATTATTTAAATAAGATAAATAAGGAAGAAAATATAAATATGACTAAGAAAACAATAAAAAATATAATAAATAGTTATGATTCAGATATAAGAAGTATGATAAATTTCATGCAATCAAATATGTATAATAAAATAAATATATTGGATGATAGTGTATATAATATTTTGTTAAATATAAATAAAAATGAAAATATACAAGTTTTCAATAAAAATTTGAATATAATAGAAAATCGGTATAAAATAAGTAAAAGTTTAATATTAAAAAAATATATAGAATTTATGTTAAATAATAAGTTAGATTTATTGAATAGTACTATTATAGGAGAATTAGAATATATAATACATAATTTAGTGAATGAAGATTTATGTACGAATTATATATATTATTGTTTAAAATAAAGGAAGTGATTAGTTTTGATTAGAAAAACTATTGAGAGAATTAATTCGTTTGATTAGTCTAAACTGCCATTCATTGGGTGGCGAATTTTTAGAAGGATTAAAAGTATGAATAATTAAACTACATTGATTAAGATAATCATATTTTTTGAATAATTTTTTTTCAATATTATTTTCAATGGTATTATAAGATTTTTTGATATTAATTTGATTATGAGTATCATAATCAAAATTAACTAACTGTTCGGTTAATAAAGAAAGCATTTTATATAATAAAAAAGAAAATTTTTTAAAAAAATAATATATTAAAATAAATTAAAAAATAATTGATAAAATAATATAAAAAATAATATAAAGAAAAATGTTGATTGATGAGGAATGGAGTAATTTTCTAGAGAATAAAGAAGATTTAAATGTAATAAAAAGTGATATTAAGTTAGATAATAATGAAAATACAATTCCTAAATGTACAGATATATATATTTCAACAAAAACAAAAATTATATATCTAAATATAGATTTATTAGATATATATTCAATATTTTGGAAAATTAAGATTCTAGATTATGATAAACAAATGGAAGGAATAATAAAAAAACAAATGAAGTTATCGTGTAATACAAAAGAAGAATTAAGTGAAATAGAAGAATTAATATCAAATGAATCATATAATGTATCAAAAATAATAACTCATGTAGATAATCCAAATGGTAGAATTAAATTTAAAGATGTTAGAAAAATAAGCGTGGGATTATGTAAAAAGGATATAATATATACACGAACAAAAGAAAAAAGTGCATTTTATAATTGTTTTGTAATAACATTAAGAATTCTTTATAATGATAAATATAAAGAAATTCATGTAAAAATATTTAATACTGGTAAATTAGAGATTCCAGGTATTCAAAATGATAAAATATTAGAAATAGTATTAGTAAAAATATTAGATATATTAAGTAATATAACAAATGTAGAGTTTAAAATTTTAAATGATAAAACAGAAAATGTATTAATAAATTCAAATTTTAATTGTGGTTTTTATATAGATAGAGAGAAATTATTTAATATATTAAGATATAAGTATCATATAAACGCATGTTATGATCCATGTTCTTATCCGGGTATTCAGTGTGTTTATTATTATGATAATTTAAATAAAGTAAATATAAGTGCTACTGTAAATATAGATAGTAATATAAAAAAAAATAAAGATATACAAAAAGTATCATTTATGATATTTAGAACAGGTAGTATTTTAATAGTAGGAAAATGTAGTGAAGATGTGCTAAGAATAGTATATGAATATGTAAAAACAATATTAATAAGTGAATATAAAGAAATAATGACAAAAATTATAGATAGAAGTTTACAAAAAGAGCAAAAACATGTATGTAAAACAAGAAAGAGAGTGATTTATATTAAGTAATTTTTACATAATGAATTTAATAAGGGTTGAATATTTTCATATTTTTCTAATAAATTTAAAGGGTTATCATTGAAATAATATAAAAGATTAATTTTTTTGAGGAATATTTTTTTTGTAATGTATTTTTCTATAAAAATAATAATATTTTTAGAAAATTCTTTATTATCCAATTCATAATTGATAAAAATATAATTAATAAAAGAATTAATATTATAAAAATAATGAATATAGTTTTTATTAATTTCAAGCTGTTTAGACATTAAATCTGTATAGGTTAATATTTTTTTAATAAGTTTAGTTAACTTTAATGTATAATAATTTATTAGTTGATTGAAATCATTTTCCGAATTATTTAGATTATTATAAGAATGGTAAATATCAGTAAAAATTATAATAGATAAATTATTTATAATATAAATAGTTTGATTAATAATTTCCAGTTTGAATTTATTGATTTCTGAAATATAAGTTTTTATATTAGTATCAAAAGTAAAAATAGTTTTTTTATAACTAAATATAACGGCATCTTTTAAGGTTAATTCAAATGAATTGGTTTCATATGAAGAATTAGTAATATTAATTTGATTAATAAATTCTACAAAATAAATATATCCTTTTTCGCATAAATTATATACATCAACTAAAGAATCTAAATAAAGTAAAGAAATATTAAAAATATTATGAATAAGCATGACACCTTTACTGTGTAAATTTTTAATAATATTAGTGTTATTGTAAAGAGAAATATTTTTAAAAAAGAATTGATTATAATTATTAATAGTAAGTAAATATCTAGTTAAAATTTCAACAATATTTTCTGTAATCTTCATTATAATATTATAAAAAATATAATATTATATAGTTTTTAAAAAAAAGACTTATTTAATAATATCCTAAATCACAGGCTTTATTATTATTAGTAATTCCATCCCAAGCAATATCACATTTTTTAGACCATTTATATTTTTCACATAATATATCTTCATCGTGAGATCCACTAATTAAAAATGTATTAATAGGATAATCATTACATTCTCCACCAGGAATATCTCCCCTACCTTTGTTAATAGTAGATACATTTTTACATATAACTTCATCATTTATATTATATGAAACGTCCCAATAATCAGGACAGTCAGATATGATTGGTGGATATGAGTCCTCAAATAAAGATTTAGCTAAAAACAAACCTACAATACTAAGAGAAATAATTAAAACAATAACAGATATAGTTAATATTGTTTTTTGAAATGAATTCATATTATATATTATAAAATATAATAATAAAATATTATTATATTTTATAAAATTATAAAATGAATAATACAGCAAATGGTAGAGTGAATATAATGGGTCCAAATGTTTCTACTAAATTTTCAATGATGGATAAAATTCCTTTAACCACAAAAACAGATTATAGTAATGTTTTAACAGGTACGTTTGAAAAAACCCGTTTATCAGATGCATATTTCTCGCAAAATAATATTCAAATAATTCAAAATGCATTAAGAAAAGGAGTATATGATAAATCGAATGAATCAATATTAATAGATTTACAACCAGAGGATCAAATTGTTACAGTAATGAGAAGTATGTTTTATCAACATTCAAAAAATTTAGATAATAATATTCCACAACAAATTCAAGCATTAAATAATTATGTAATAAGATTTTGTGTAAATTCAGTATTTAATGAAGCAGTAGCATACTTAAAATATAAAGAGGATACAAGTAAAATGCATGTTCCTATGAGCGCACCATTATATTCAAATAAAACTAATAAAACATTAGAATTGAAACCTTGGTTTTAGAGGCTTTAACGAGGTCATGCTTGTTCAGTGTTTTTTAGGTTTTTTAAATTGAGTAAATTCTTCTTTATCTTCAAGAATAAATTCATTATAAAGTTTCTTCAAATTCTCTAATTCATGTAACCATAAATCTTGAATTTTAGAATTATTAATTTTTTTTAATTCTAATTCTTTATCACTGTGTTCTTTCATTAATTTATCTATATTTTCTTGAGAAACACTATCCATTGGCATTTTAGTAAGATAATTAAAATTTCCATTTTCTAAATCTTTATCAAATTTCATAGATACAAGTAAATTATTAATTTGTTCTTTTGTTTTTTTCCTAAGGTCAATTTTATCATCTAAATTACCTCTAATATATTTAGCCCTATTAGATAAAGTAATTAATTCTTTAGATAGTATATCAATTAGATAAAGTTTTCTTTTATTATAATATTCAAGACGAATACTATAATATTCTTCAATAATTTGATAAATACTATCATATTTTTTAAGTTGTTCTTTTTCGTTAAATAGATGCATATTAGTAGTACTTTGAGTAGTATATAATTTTAAATATTTTTCAATACCTTCAAGACCATAATCGTGTTTTTGTATTAATAGTTTTGTAATAATATTAGGATAAAATTGTATAATAAATTCAACATTAGATTCAGTAGACATATCAGAATAATCTTTAATATAGTTTTTATCTTTAGAATTCAAAAGTGATTCAATAAATTCTTTATAATCTTGAGTCCAAGTTCCAATAGGTAATTCAGAAATACGAATTTTATCAGAACCTAAAATTTCATAAGATCCTTTAATTAGATATTTTTTATTATGACTATCACAAGATATTATTGAACCTTTAAAATTTTTATAATAAGGTTCAATAATTCCAAATTCTTTTTCATTTTTTAGCATATTTTGTAAATATTGAATAATTTGAATTGGATTATATGACATAATGTCAGTACTAAATCCGGTTCCAATTCCTTTAGTTCCATTAACAAGAATCATTGGAATAATAGGAGCATAATAAATCGGTTCAACTAAATATCCATCGTCTTGTAAATATGTTAAAATTTTATCATCAATTTCCGGATATATAGCACGAGTAAGTTTAGATAATTGTGTAAAGATATATCTTTCAGACGCAGCATCTTTACCTCCCATAAGACGAGTTCCAAATTGGCCTTTAGGTTTAAATAAATTAATATTATTAGTTCCAACAAAATTTTGGGCGAGTCCAATAATTGCCCCGTTTAAACTCGCTTCGCCGTGATGATATCCAGAATGTTCTGAAACATAACCACTAAATTGTGCAACTTTAATTTCATTATGAAGTTTCTTTTTAAAAGCAGAATATAAGATTTTTCTTAAACTAATTTTAAGACCATCTGTTAAATTAGGAATAGAACGATCATTATCATATTTTGAGAAATGACGTAAATCATTATTAATAAATTCTTCATATGTTACTGATGTTTTACTAGTATCAAGATAAGCATTTCTATCATAAACTGATAACCATTCTTTTCTATCATTAGCTCTTTTTTTATTAAATACCATATCAATTAAATCACAACATTTTTCAGTCGCTGTAAAATTAACTATTTTCTTTTTCTGAAAATATTCTTTAAATTCTTTACTGGTGCTAGTTCCAAGACCCTTATAATATTTAATAGACCATTTAGAAACATCATTATTAGATTTCCAATGTTCAAATTCACCATTATTATAAAATTCAATAATATCTTTACCCTTTGAAGCTTTTAAAATGGGTGTATTCATATAACCAATAAATTCGGGGATATCAATTAGAGATTTCCATTCACTATCAAACATATTAATACCAAGTCCTTTAATATGACTACCGTCTAAATCTTGGTCGGTCATAAATAATATTTTTCCATATCTAAGTTTAGTTTTAATATCATCAGATGTATAATCTTTACCGTGTTCTAGTCCAAGAATTTGTTTAATTTCCGCAATTTCTTTATTATCGGAAATTTTTGATACACTTTCTCCTCTAATATTAAACATTTTACCTTTCATAGGATAAACACCAATAGTATTTCTATCTTCTCTTGATAGACCAGAAATAATTCCAGATTTAGCGGAATCTCCTTCACATAAAATAATTACACAATCATTAGATTTGGCTGTTCCAGCAAAATTAGCATCAACTAATTTTGGAATATTACGAATATTTTTAACTTTAGCACCATCAGTTTTCTTGGCTGCTTTATTTTCTTTAACTTCAGTAATACTACAAGCAGTTGACATAACTCCCATTTTAGCTAATTTTTCAATAAATTTATCAGAAACTTCACATGATGAACCAAAATTACTGACAGCAGTATTAAGATAATCTTTGGTTTGACTATCAAATGCAGGATTCTCAATAGTGCAATTAACAAAAATCATTAATTGTTCTTTAATAGACGCAGGTTTAACATCAATATGTTTTTTAGTTTTAATAAATGTAGTAATTTTTCGGATAATTTGATTTGTAATATAATCAACATGTTTACCACCTTTAGACGTAAAAATTCCATTTACAAAACTAATATGAGTAAATTCTTCATTGGGAGCAATACAAACAGCATATTCCCATCTTCCATTATATTGTTCATATATTCTTTCAGTTTCACTTTTATTACCAATATATAAATCAATATAATTTAAGAAACTTTTGACTTCGAGTACTTGAGAATTAAATTTAACTTTAATAGATTTATCAGTAACAGCAGCAATATCATAAATTCTTCTTAAGATGAGAGATTTAAAGTCTTTATCAAAGCCAGATATTTTAAGTTTTTCAAAATCAGGTTTAAAACTAACAGAAGTATAAGGTTTAGTTTTACATTTAGTAATTATTGGTTTATCAATTACATTTAAATTATCATGAAATTCTTGAACGTATTTTTTACCCGTTTTATGGTCGACCGTTTCAATTTTACCCCACGTAGACCAAATTAAAACTAATTTAAAACCAAATCCATTTTTTCCACCAACAATTTTTTTTTCATTTTTATCATAATTAGTAGAGGTTCTTAGATGTCCAAAAATTAATTCAGGAATCCATATTTTATATTCTGGGTGGATAGAAACATCAATACCATTTCCATCATTATATAAAGTAATAGTTCCATCGTCATCAACTGTAATATTAATATTAGTTACGGGATAATTCTTTTCCTCTGCATTAGAAGCAATTAATTGTTGCATTCTAATTGCATGATCTCTACAATTAACAATACCTTCATCAAAAAGTTTATATAGTCCAGGAACATATTTAATGGGTTTTTCAATAATTTTATTTTTTTCATTATCAAATATGTAAGTATTATTATTAATATTTTCAATAGAACCTATATAAGTATCTGGATTATCTAATACATGTTGTTTATCAGATTTTTTTTGATATTTCTTAGCAAGTTCTAGATTGTTTTTTGACATATAAATGTAATGATAATATCATTTTAAATATATTTTTAATATCAATTTTAGTAAAAATAAAATATTTTTATTTTTAAATTGTATAATTTTAATAAACTATATTATTAATGAGTAATATTTGTTTAAATATTAAGAATTCAATTGAAATTTCAAATAATTATTATATTTTTAATAATGTTGATAATATTATTGGTGATTTTTTAGACGAAGATATATTAAAAACAACAAATTATGGTCTATATGAAACAAGCGGAAATAAAATTTATTTAATTCAAAACATACCAAAAACTCATCCAATTGGTTTTTATGATGCTTCTGGTATAAGCGAAATTGTTGATATATCAAATTTGATACATTATGATGTTTCTTATGGAAAAGCAATAAATATTTATGTATCAAAAGGAAGTGATTTAAGTTTTAATAATAACAATTATTATAGATTTTATGATGAATCTTATAATTTACTTAATATTTCAGGTTCATTAATAGAAACAGGATTAACAAATAGTGGAGATAATTTTTATTTTATGAGATCGATGAAATATACTTTTATTGCTATTGAAGATTTTTGTAGTAATCATCCATTTGCCTTAAGTGGTGAAGCGTTAAGCGAGTTAAATTATGATGATTTAAGTTTACAGAAATTGGATGATAGTTTTAATATTATAATTCCAAAAAATACAAATAATGACACTAATAGAATTTTTTATGTAGATGCAGAACAAGATGATATAAGTGGAGAATTAAGTATTTTAGTAGATGCAAGTAATATATCATATTATTATGGTGATATAAATATATCAATAGATTCAAGTTATTCAACGCATTATGATAGTTCAAAGATATCTATAAAATCATTTGAATTAAATGGAATAAATCAAGTAAACAATGTAAATTTATTTATTTATGATAGTATATGTGATTATATAGTAGAAGAAGTTTCACAATTTGTAAATATTTTATTTAATCAAAGAAAAGAATGTTTAAATATTGTTTCAGAAGCAAAATTAATAGATGCTTCAAATAATATATCTTTTTATGAGTTTAATTTAAATAATCATGGATTGGTTAATGTATCAGGTGAATTATTATACAGTTTAAAATATGGTCTATATGATGGTTCTTATATAATTTTTAATGTAGATTCAAATTATCCATTTACAATTAAAAATAATGATATTAGTAATGCGATTTATGTAGACGAAGAAAACACTACGGGTATACTTCATAAGTCAGATTCAAGAGTACAAATATTAGGAGAACCATTAAATACTTATAATTATTATTTCAATACGGTTAGAATAAAAATAGATAATACAAGCGGGACATTAATTCAAAATCAAGATATACCTATTCATATTTTAAATTTACAAACATTAAATAGCCATTATGAACCATCTAATAATTTTTGTTATACATCATTTTGTACCGATCCAGATAATGTAAATAATATAGCATATAGAGATTTATCATTTATATTATTTAATCAAAAAGATATAGCTTTTACTACTGATTTTTCAGCAGTTGTAGATAATATTTATTATTTAAATTTATATCAAGAATATATTGAACCAATAATCCCATATGTGCTAGTAGATAGATATAATCATGATTTATCTAATTTAATAATTTCAACAAAACCGATTGAAACAATTTTACCAGACGGAACAGTATTATCAAATATTCATCAAATAAATTATAGTTTATCACATTTCATAATTACTTATACTGCAGAAGATTATGAAAAAACGATAATACAGTTACATAGATTGGTGGAAATTAAAAAAGGTCCATATATAGAAATATCAGGTAATTATCAATTATTTAATAATTCTAACCCATTTACAAATACAATAGATATATCAACAAATACTATAAGTCCTTTTTATAATTTTTATGAAAATTTGGATGTTTTTGTATATGACATTTTTGGAAATAAAATAAATTTACCATTTGAAATAAATATAATAGGAGAGTATTTTGATTCTTCGAGTATATATGGTGAACTTATACGAAATAGTTATTCAAATGAAATAATAAAATATGAAAATATAGATTTAACAGATGAACCACTAAAATTTCAAGATGGTGATACAGATTTTTCAAGAAATTATTATTTATCAACAAATTTTAATTTTAACTTTATTTCAAATTCAACAAAATATATAGATGAGAAGGGTATAAGACTGTTTAATATAAATGTTTTACAAATAAATGGTAATTTTAATAGTCCAATTTTAAGTATAGCAAATTTAATTCATATTAATGATAATATAAATGATTCTTATAGAGATTTTCTAATAGATCCTTTACAAACTAATATAAAATCATTATTTTTAGATGGAGATAGTTTATCTATAAATAAGGTAGATAATACATTAAGTATAATTGATTTAAGTCAAAATTATAATGATTTTGATAGAAATTATAATTTACATACAACAATTCAAATAACAAATTCACAATTTGTTATTTCAATATCAGATATAAATGATTCTGCAAATAATTTTTCCATAGATGGTAGTTTTCATGAAATAGATTTTTTTAATTTAAATGATATAGATACTCGATATATTGGTTATTATGAAATGAAACTAGATATTAAAGGTCTAAATAATGAAGATTTTATATTTAATGATATAAGTGATATAATAGATTCAAGTAGTTTATTACTAGATTTTTCAAGAACATTTTTAATAAATGTTATAGATACGCAAGGAGTAGATTTAAATTTTGTAAATGAAACTGTGTTAACTCAATCGCCAAATCCATTATTATATGATTTTAAATATTCAGTAGATTTTAGTTTTAATATTTTTACTGATATATCTTTTTTTAAAAAAGGAGATTCATTTTTAGAAACTACAAATACTCCATTATTAGAATTGTCTGACAATTCTATATATGATGGCAGTTTAACATTTGTTTTATATCCAGTAACAAATATAAGTCAAACATATGATAATGGTTATTATATTCATGCAACTGATCCAACTAGGGCAGCAGAGGCATATATTAAATATACAGCATTAGATTTATGTGGTAATATAAGTAATGATGTATGTTTAAATATAACATTTACAGATATACCTATAATTTCTTTGTTAGGTTCTCGTATAGAAAAAATCACCGTGAATTCTATATATGTTGAATCTGGTTTATTAATAGAAAGTGATATTGGCGAGGAATCATATGTTCCAACAAATGGATCTTATTCAGGAAATTTTTCATCAAATTATACAGAAACAACAGATGATCCGGTGGGCTATGATATTTCTTGGGGTTTAGTCTTAGATAATACTACAATTGGTATATATGAATTAACTTATGAAGTAAGAAAAACAGGTAAAACAGAATCAATTAATATAAAAAGATTAATAGAAGTAGTAGATATAAGTAATCCATTTTTTAGATTTCCTAATTTATCTACGTTAGATTATATAGATGGTTCAAATGATTCAAATTTTGTAGCAATAAAAGATAATTTATTTGATAATAAATTTGAATTTAGTTTTAATATAGATTTTAGTTTGTCAGTATTTAATACATTTGATGATTTAAGTTTTATAATTAATCAATTTGAAATAAGTGATAATTATTTTGAAAGAAATGATTTGAGTAGTATAATTACATTATCAATAAGTGGAGAAGGTGATATATCTTTTAATGAAATAGGATTAAGTAATGTATTTTTAACAAATGATGGTTATTTAAATAGCGATAATTGTTTTAATAAAGTAACAATTGGTTTAAATGAAATTGAACCATTAGTATTTAATTATAAGGTAATAGATGTGTGTGATAATTCATTTAATATTTTAAGAATAGTAGATATAGTAGATAAAAGTAAACCATCTATAGATTTTTCTTTTAATTATATAGACGAAACTGATATAAGTTTTGTAAAATTTAATGGTTCAGATAATAAAGATTTTTCATATCAAGCATTTAATTATTTAAAAAATACAGATTTATTTTTACGTGAGTTAAGTTCTATTATTTTTGATTTTACTTTAATAGATAATTATGAAGTAGTAAATTCAAATTATATAATTACAATCTCGGGAGTAACAATTGATTATAAACAGGAAAATATCAAAACAATTAAAGATATAAGTAATAATATTATATTATTAAACTTATTTTCAAATGTTGATACATCATTAGTAATAGTTTATGAAATTTCAGATAATCAATATAATGATATTTCAATTAATAGATTTGTTGATATAATAAATACAATAGATCCTTCTATTAATTTCAATCAAAGATATGGATATGATGATAGAATTTATATAGATTTTGGTGATACAAAATATAATATATCAAAAGATTTTAGTTTATCTCATCCTAGAATTTATTTAACAGATATAAGTTTTGATTTAAGTTATATTTTACCAACTAATATTACATCTTTAAGCGGAGAATATGAATATGACCCAAATGCAATAATTTATTCTGTTAGTGGTGATATTTCTTCTGTTCATTATGATATAAGTTTTTATTCAGTTACAAGAGACGGACAATACGATACGAGTTCAGATGAATTAAATATTAAATTGATTATTACAAATCAAGGTCCAACTTTTAATGAAATACCTTATATAAATATTTTAGATACATCTTCAATTCATATTATTCATGAAGCGGGAGAGTTTTTTAATGATGCATCATTTATTTTGGGTTTAAATGCGTTTAGTGAATTTGATAAATTTTATTATAAAAATTATTTAACAGATATTTCATATTTATCAAGTAATTATGATGTTAGTTATGATTCATCATTTAATATTGAAAACCCAGAATTAGGACCACTAAGAGAAGCAACAAGTTATAAAGTTAGATATGATGTAAGAGATAAAAATAATCAAATAAAAACATTAGTAAGATATATTCTTATAACGGATACACAAAAACCAATAATATCAATATCAAATGATGTTATAAATGTTAATCAATTTGAGGAATTAGTTATGCCCAGTGCATTTTTTTTAGATAAAGGTTCCAATTTATCAGCAATACAAGTTGATATAAGTAATACAAGTAATACAATTATAAAAAATATATCAAATTTAAGTTTTGTATTAAACCCATTACAATCATATACTTTTTCTTCATCAGAATTATTATTAACTGGAAATGATACTAGTAATGGATCAATTTCATATCAAGTAAGATATACAGCATATGATAGATTTAATAATCTAGCAGAGAAATATTTAACTATTACAATAAATGAAACTACAAATTTTGTAATAACACCAAAACTTTTCATAAGTGGATATGAGTTTGATTTAAATTTAAATTTTAATAATAATTTTAATAATTTAATAAATAATAATACAGATAATTTATCATCTATATTTGATTTATCAGATATTCAATATGATGCATTTAATAAAACATTTACATATGAAGTAAAAAAAGCAAAATTCAATAATTCAGTTTTCAATTTATTAGATTTTAGTATGCATGCAAGATATATAAATGATATTATACCAGATTATAATAATACAATAATTAATAATATATTATCTGGTTCATTAGGTAATTACAAAATAATATTTCAAAGTTTTAATGATTATAATTTTGAATCAGAAATTGAAATAATATATTTCAATATAGTTGATACTAGTCCACCGGATTTATCTTATATTTTATCAATAGATTATGAAGATATAGCAAAAATAAAAATTCCATTGTTATCATTTGATACTTATGAAACATTAAAAACAAATTCAAATTATTTGGAAAACAACAATTTATTTAATCCTTATTATTTTACTAAAGACGGTGGTGGTAATACGATGATTTCAATTCCCGGTATAAACATTGTTGATATTATGGGAGGAATAGGACAAACTTTAAGTAATGAAACATTACCATCGGCATTTGATAATAGTTTATCATTATTTATAACTTATTTAAAAGATTTATCAATCGGTACTTATAATATTAATCAATATACATCTAAAAATTTCACACAAATAAACGAAACAACTGAAATAGTAACAATTAATCCAAATTTATTACATAGTGGAATAAATGTTTTTATTAATCATTCAGATATAGATCTTGGAGGTTATGCATATGTTAAATTTACATATTTAGATGGAACAATTCATGAATTTAGACATCGTGGTACTAGTACACGACAATTTTATAATTCTAGTTCTACATTATGGAGTAGTAATTTTGGATTAGGTAATCATAGTACAATAGTAACGTCTCATACAGGAAATACTACAAAAAACTATTTAATAGAATGTAGTGTAATTTCAGGCGTAAGTACTTGGATATTTAAAGCATTGGATGGAGGAGTAAGTCAAGTAGAATTATATGAAAATTCGGCCGGAGAAGGAATGTTAGGAGTAGAAGTTAAAGATATACCAATTTTTGATATATCAAATAGTTATCTATTATTGAATGCTGGTAATTATGTCCAAAATTTTAGAGTATTTGATGCGGGTGGTAATTTTTCAGATATATCAAGATCAATATCAGTAGAAAGATTAAATCCTTTTATAAATTTAAATTATACAGAAGATGCAAAAAGTAATTTATTTTTAAAAACTTATCATAAGCTATTTACTCCATATATAGATATATTAGGTAGATCATATGATTATTATTTGGGAGAATTTACAGGAAATTCTATTGTAACAGTTCAATTCTTAAATGAAAATGTTTTAGGAGTACAAACAGTTAAATATGAGTTAAAAAATTATCCTAATACAATAGCAGAACGAGATATTCATGTTGTAGAAATAACTTGTTTACCTATAGTAACAGATGGATTAAATAATTTAATTCCCGAAGGATTAAATAATAAATTTGGTTTGTATAATGATAATTATGTAATATATATAAATGATCCCTCAGATGCATTTAGAGTGTATGGTTATAATCATGATTATAATTTTAATATAGATATAAGTGATTTGATAAATATAAGCGGAGAAAATGTTGTAAGTTATGAAGGTTATGAATATCATTGGGGTAAAGTTGATATAAGTGTAAATGATAATTTTAATAGAGCAAATATTGAATATTTAAACAGCGATTCAAGTAGAATTATATTAGAAGATATATTTTTATATACAGAGGAATGTTTTCAAATTTTAATTAATCAAATAATTTATAAGCCATTACCAAGTGATTCATTTAGAGTAGATGTATCCGGATATAATGATAAAGATATTTCATATCAGTTTTTTACATTATCGGGGGAATTATATCCCGCAATTGACGATAAATTACGACATTATATAACTGATGTTTCTAGGGCAAATTTACATTTGGCGATGGGAAGATATACATTCGTCCAAGATACAGAAAAGAATTTTTATAATAGAATTAAATTTTCATTAACTGAAGACGGAACACATAATGGTGGGGTAGAATATACAAAGGGTATTGTAGAATATGGTTTACCAGGTTTAGAAGGTGGATATACTGATTTAATTTTATCTATATCAACTCCATCACCATTATATTATTATTCAGAATATTTTCCAAATATGGGAGGTAAAATAGAAACTAGAAATAATTTACTAATAACAACAGGAAATATATATGTAAATGATAATGTTTTAAGTGTAGATAATTCATTGGTATTACAAAGTTTTAATAGTGAAGAAGTATTATTAAATAAAATATTTTTGTCTCAAAAATTTGATTTATCAGGAATAAATGGAGATGCAAACTATATAAGTAATGTACATTATAATTGTATAACTCAACAAAATATAAATCATAATGTTTTAATAAATAAAAGTGATAATTTATTAATATTTAAAAAATATCAAAGTTCGCCAAATTATGATCCAGTTGCCGAAGGTGTAGTTTCATATGTTCCTAGTTATAATAGTTCTAATATACATGCAGATATTTCAAATGTAAATTTAAAACACGATATACGTAATCATTATTTATACGATTGTAGTGTTAATATGTATACAACTGGCGTTTTCCAATATGATTACACGATAGATACTTCTACTAATATACTAGAAAATTTATCAATTAATACATTAACGGAAAAAATATCAGTAGCAGTTGGTTGTGGTAATGATAATACAATTGCATATTCATTAGATGAAGGAAGTAAATGGATCGGTGCGGGTAAACAATTATTAGATATTTCGGGATTTGGAATAGCTTATAATAGAAATACAAGATTTATAGCGGTGGGTAGTGGAACAAATCATAGTATTATATATTCAGACGATGGAATTAATTGGTTTCCATCAATTGATTCAAAAATAATTTTTGATAATTATGCAAAAGCAGTAGTTTATGATAATTCAAATTCTTATTGGTTAGTAGGGGGTAAAGGGTCAACAAATACTATGGCATATTCTACTGGAGGAATAAGTTGGTTTGGATTGGGTAAAACTGTATTTGAAACTGAAATAAATAATTTTTCAAAACATAATAATACTTATATATTAGCACTTGGAAATGGATTAAGAAATTCGATAGCATATTCTAGCGATGGATTAAATTGGATAGACGGTTTAGCTTTAGGAGGAGAAAATACAAGGACGATATTTTCAGTTCAAGGAAATAGTGGTGTATATTATAAGAAAGAAAATATTTGGATAGCAGTAGGAGAAGGTATTAATAATTCAATAGCATATTCTAGAGATGGTATAACTTGGAGTGGTATGGGAAAATCAAGAATAGTAGAAGGTAGAGATATAGATGTTAATGATAATATCATAGTTATAGTGGGTAAAGGAGAAATAAATAATCCTGTTTATTCTGCAATTATATATTCGTATGATGGATTAGCTTGGTATTCTACGCATACATCAATATTTTCAGAATGTAATTCGATTGTTTGGACTGGTTCTATATGGATAGCAACTGGATTAGGTCCTTTACATAGAATAGCTATATCTAGTAATGGAATAGAATGGTTAGGATTAGATAATACATTAGATTTATTTTCTGATTTAGGTTTAGGTATAGAGGGATTTATAAAAAAAACTTTATTAGATGATGCAAATAATATATTATATGAAATAAATACAATGGATTTATTTTATTCAAATGGCGAAATAGATAATTATAGTCACTTTTTTAGAAAAAATAGATTATTATCAAGTAGATTAGTTAAAAATAATTTTATAAGTAAAATAAATGAATTAAGATATGTTAATCATGTATCACTATTAGATAATAATAAAGTAATAGATTATTTCTTGGATAAATATTTGAATTCAAGTAGAATAATATTTAGTCATATATTTGATAATTATGTAACATTTAATTTACAAACATATATAGATTTATCTAACTTATATATTGATAAGGATTTATTACAAATTATAAAAAACGAATATATTCCTTTATATGAAAACAGCAGCAGTTATATAGTAGATAATAATAATTTATTATTTGATGAATATATAGTAAGTATATGGAGTGATATATCTGGCGATTTACCAATAATTGAAAAAACGCCAGAAGAAAGTATATTGTTATCTAATGGTTTAATTGAATTAAATGAATATTTATTAGATTCAAAAGATAGTAGTAATGTTTTATTCAAATTATATGATGACGTGATAAATTCCCAAGGTTTAGATCATGTAAATAGTGAATTAAAAGAAAGAGTATTTTTATCAGTGAGAGATATTTCTATGATAAATCATGATTATAATCAATATATCGGAATTACTTTGCAAAATATTTTTCATAATATGTATATTGATGAAAATGACGTGTTAATTTTCCATGCATATGAAGATTTAGCAAATAATTTTAAAGTAAACGAAGCAAGTTTATCATTAGAAAAAACATTAATAGAATTTTCAAATAATAATAATAAAAAATATTTGTTAGAATTATCATCAAATGATGTTTATGGTTGTTTTGTAGATAATAGTAAAAATATATATGAAATTTCAAATACGAAAAATGATATAATTACACAAGATCCATTAAATTATAAATCATTTATGGCATACTTTTTTGATAATGAACTACAAAATGATAACAAATATTTGAGTAAATTTGATATTAGACCAATGTCATTAAATGATATATGTTATAATATGTATCCATATAGTTATGATCCTTCCTTACAAAAATTACATAGTCATAGTTATTTAATTGATTTAAATGATTATTTTGACAGATATATTTATAATAATTCAAATCTAGAAGTGCCATATAATGTATATAATAAAAGTTATTTATCTTATAGAATTATAGATATAAGTTATATAAATGAATTTAACATTTTTGATATTAGAACAAGTCAAAATATAATTTATGATAAAAGTAAAATTGAAATATTAAATTATTTACAAAATTTCTTAATTATATTAAAGTTCAAGGTAGATTATATAGAAGAAATATTGAATAGTAATTTAATTAATAAACATAACCGAGTATCAAGTGTATCAAATGATTATGAATATATAAATGATTTAAATATTCAAAATATAAATTTATTGTATAACTCTATTGATTTTATATCTACTAATTATCAATTAAGTTTACCCAATAATTCATTGAATAAATTATTTTCTAATAATTTTTATAATTTGAAACAAGTAAAAGAAAAATATTTAAAACTTGAAGAAATTTTTATTTATCACCAGAATAGTGATAATATAAATTTAACTGGAGATACATATGATAGTATACAAAATTTTAATAATATAGACCAATTATTAACCGATGCAAGTTTAATAAATATAAATATAGATAATATGCTTAATAATAATTTGTATTATTATTATAATCGTTATATAATAGAAAATATAATAATACCAACTAAATATTCAGTTTTAAGTAATTATAATGATTTTGATTTATTATACAGATTATTGAAAGATTTTAATGAAATTAAAGAAAATTATGATAATATTATATTTGAATTTAAGTTACGTCATTTAAACGATTCATTATTTTCGGGGGTAAATATAATAGATTATAGTTTTATAGATTTATATGATATATCAAATATAAATAATTTTACTTTCGGTTTATTAAATAATTTTGTAAGTTTAGATCTGGTATTAAGAAATCAAATTCAATATTCAAATATTTATATTGATACTGGTGGTGGAACATTTAATACGCCTGATACAAATTTTACATATACGTATAATGAAGAAAATGTTATATTAACAGATTTAAGTAATGCAACAAATTTTATTTTAAATAATTTTAATTATTTTATAAATGGAATAGGAAAAAATTATGATTTTATAAATAAAACAAGAGAATATGATAATATAAATTATTTTATGAGTGGTAGTAAATTATTACTAAATAGTTTTTATTCAAATAATCTAGAAATAAGATTTGAAATAAAATACAATAGTTATTTATTTCCAGATAAATATGTTGATACGGTAGTATTAGACTTAGCAATTCCTGATTATGTTCCGCCTACATTAATATTCGGTAAAACAGATTTATCATTCTCTCAAGCATTATCAACTATTGTAGATGGAAATATAAATGTATTATTAGAACTTTTAATTCAGGATATTTCATTTATTGAAATAAATCAAAACATACAAATGAATAACAAATTTGATTTATGTTATAATTTAACAAATGTTACTTATAATGATACCCAGTATCAAGGATACGTGGAATCAAACGTAATAAATGATGTTTATTCAATTCTTGAAATAGATGTAAGAAATCTTTATAATGAAACTAGTAATTTCTTAGGTGACGATGCTTCAATTAATATTTTTTATACTATAATTGATAATGCAAATAATAGAAATACTATAACTAGATCAGTAAATGTAGAAAGAGCATTTGCATATCCGGAATTTTTTATTAATGGACTAACATTTGAAGAATTTTTACTATCATTAGGTGGAAATAATTGGAGTTTAACGGTTCAAGTAGGTTCAATTATTACAGAAAATATATTGTTAGCTGGTTTAAGTGCAATTGATCCCGCATCAGGTGGAAGAGGCATAACAATAATAGTAGAAAATACATTAACAGATACTAATACAACAGGTGTTTTCGAAGGAGTAATTACATATACAGCAATAAGTAATAAAGGAGTAGGAGTTACTACAATAATAACAAGAGATATAATAATTATTGAAGATGCAATAGATAATGAAGACGGCGATACTACTTCATCTAATATAAACAACTTTAACTTTACTGGACCTTGTCCTTGTCCTATATTTTACAAACCAATTCAGCACAATTATAAATTAGGTTCAAGCGCATCAAATGTTATGAGATTATCAAAAATAATTTTAAGAAAATAAATCACTATATAATTTTTTTATGATAATTTAAAAAAATTATATTAATTTTATTGTAATTGTTTAATTGTTCCATTAAATTGATCAATTACAATATAATTAATATCTTTATTAGATGAAATGTAAAAATTAAATCCAGAGCGATCAGAAATATTTTCACCAAACATACTATTTGCAAGAGGTCCGATATAATTTAAACTTGTATTTGCATAATTAAAACTATTATCAAAAACAACAACAGTATTATTAAAATGCACGAAAGAATTATCAATACTATCTTTTATTTTATTAAAAGTATTCATATGAGGATACAATCCAAAAGTATAAATATTGGGTTCAACATCTCCCGGGTCTCTATTTAGATATTTGATTCCTACCGTTGCATGAATTTCAAATAATTCATCTTGTTCTCTATTTTTTATTTCAATAGTTTGACTGTTATTAGAAATGTCAATTTTATTACCATAACCTACATCATAAGTAATAGGAATATATTTAATATTTGGATAATTAACTTTGTCTAAAATTAAATTATCAGAATTATCTCTGTCAATTTCGTAGTGTAATCTATGAATATCATATGATATGTCATTTCCAGATATATCTTTTCTTAAACTCATAGTAGCATAATTAATATTAAATAAAATATTATTCCATCTACTTTCTGGATTAGTATTATATATTTTTAATATATTAAAAGTATCATCAAAAGTTATAGTTCCTGGTTGAAAAGTTTTAGAATCATATTCTCTTTTATGTACAGGTAATATAAGCATACCATTTGATAAATCGGTAAGTCCATCATTATCTAAATAATTAAATATATGAAGATTATTAATATCTAATCTATCAGCAACTAGATTATTAAAAACTGCATTAGTAGGTGCTAATGCATCCCCAAAAACACCATTATTAATAATAGTTGTTCCATTTGATGTTATAGTATTAGCATTAATAGTATTACCAGATAGTTCATTAAATTTTATTAATTTATTTACGCTAAGGTCATTTAATTCAGCAATTGTATCTACATATAACTTGTTTAAAGATGCATCTCCATCAACAGATATATGATTATAACTAGCTTCGCCAAATGATATAAGTTTATCTTTTACAAATAATCTATTTACTGATATTTCGTAAGCTAACATATAATTACCAAATAAATCTTCATTTAATAAACTAGTAATTGAAGCATTACTAACCGATAAAGAATTTAAATCAGCTAATGGAAAATCAATAATTTCTGCGGTTATTTTTTTAACAATTAATTCGTCGGTAACAGTAATTGTATTTGTGTTAATATTATCAGAAACATTAAAATTATTACTTGATAATTCAGGAACAAACAATTTTGATGTACTAATATCGTGCGCTATTAAAAAACTCATATCAATTGATTTACCAGTAAGCAAATTAAATGATAAAGATGATACGTCCATTTCATTTACAGTAAAAATTTCAGTATCAACTCTATTACAAGAAATTTCATTAATTTTTGCTAAATTATTAATATGTAAATTATGAACTCTAATAGCATTATCACTAGTATCACCAGAAATATCTATAGAATAGAGTGGTGTTTTTCTATTAATTCCAATTCTATTAATCTTAGTATCTATACAAACAACATTTTCACTATTTACAAAACTATGTGAATTAAAATTAGTAGAAGTTTTTTTAATATTTGCAACTATCTGATTGGTAATAGAAGACATTTCTATATTAAATAAACGTATATATTATTTAATATAAAATTTAATATAAAATTTAATATAAAATTTAAGGCAAAATTATAATTTATGATTTATGATTTATGATTTATGATTTATGATTTATGATTTATGATTTATGATTTATGATTTATGATTTATGATTTGGGTATTTCAACTGGTATATATAATTCTTGGGCTATTACTATATTAGAATTACCATGATTATGTCCTAATACTCCTGAACTTACATCAATATTATTATTTGCATCATCCACCATTAAAAATTCTATATTATTTGCACCATCCGCTATTAAATATTCTAAATAATAAGTAACAGGAGCATTATATCCTGAAAAATCAATGTATAATCCATTATATATTCCTTTATTTGTAACGCCCGTTGTCGTACCCAAACTTAAATCTGCATATATAATTTCATTATGATTATTTTTCACCCTAAAAGATATTGTTTGATCAGTTTCATTAGAACAAATGTAATTTACTTTAAAATCTAATTTAATATAACTATTAATTGATACTGGATTAATAGTAACTGTATAACCATCAGCACTTAAGTCATGCCATATTCCATATATTTGTGTTATATTACTTGATAAATCTACTCCTTTTGCTACTGCGAACGTGCTATAAGAAACTGGAACTTTAACGTAAGATGAATTTGTTAATAAGTGGTCAGAAAGTGTTGTAATTCCTGACACATCTAATCTATTATTTAATGATACATCACCATGAACTCTAAGTTGATTGCTAAGATCAACCGATGAATTAAAAGAAACATCACCGTGAACTCTAAATTGCCCAATAAGGTCTAATGATGAATTAAAAGAAACATCTCCGTGTACGATAAGATGGTCTTCTATATCAAAATTACTATTAAAACTAGCATCACCATTGACCTCCAGTTCTTGTAACATAGCATCTTGAAAAATATTGTATGTTGTTTGAAAAACATGTTTTGGATTAGTGTAGTAAATTTTTCCATTGGTGTCTGTAATTAGTAATTTACCCAAGTCTTCTGCCCAACAAATGCTGGTAGATACTCTTGGTAAATCGTTAGATAGATCCCAATTAATTCCGTCTAAACTTGATATCATATGGCCGAATGGACTTTTATCACCAATAGCAACAAATCGTTGCAATTGAGAAATCCATATAACTTTATTGTATTTATCAATACTACTAATATTCCCACTATAGTCCCATATAAGACTATCTTTTTCAGCTTTGGCGGTAGCATAAAACCCGGATTCTCCGACAGCAACTATTCGTGATAGTTCAGGAGACCATATAACAGATTTAAATTGATTATCATTATCCGCAAGAATAATACCACTTATATCCCAATTTTTTCCATCTAGTGTAGACATATAAAACCCATGATAATCAATACCGCCATTAGGTGAATAAGAACCGACGACAATAAATCTTTTTAATTCGGGAACCCAAATAACAGAGGATAATACTTGTATATCATCATATATAATATTATTAGACCAATTAATTGCATCTATACTGGTAGCAGTAAAAGGAAGACTAGAATTACTTTTACCAACAGTTAAATAAATACCCAATTGAGGAGACCAAGCAATAGAGTTTAAAGTATTAACAGAAATAATAGTAGAACTAATATCAATATTATAAGAATCGCTAGAAATAGCAACATATCCATTATCACCAATAATTACAAATTTGCTTTGTTCTTTTACCCAAATAACTTGCTTTAATAGATTGGTAGATGTTGTTCCTGAAATGTCCCAATAAATACCATTGGTGCTACTAGCATAATAACCATTAAATCCTATTACCATAAAACGTCGTAATTCTAGAGAATTAACAATATCTGTAGTATTAGCGGCGGTTAATTCGGTGTATTTACTATTAGTATTTATAATTAAATTTTTATTAGTTTGGTCGGGTTGTTTTGGTAAACAATGTTTAGCAAGTCCAAAACTTCCACTGTAGTATATATAACTTAAATCTGTATCAATTTCTTGATAAGGTGATATTTTAAAACGTGTATTACCAGATACATGTAAATTTTGATTAAATAATACATCACCATATACATTTAAATTTTGATTAAATGATACATCACCAGATAAATTGAGATGATATCCTGTAATTTGATTAGTAAAATGCATATTTCCACTAATATTAAGAATTCCACTTACATCTACTTCTCTCAAATGACCTTTATGGCCAATTTTCCATATTCTATTAGGATTTAAAAATTCTATTGGATTTGAACTAGAAATTGAATAACTCATTATATATTATAAATTATTTTTATAATAAATAATAGACAAAATTAAATAAAATTACTGAATTCAGCAGCGGTAATTAAATTACCGGATAAGGTTTGAATAATTTTAGGTTTAAATATATCATCAAGATCAATATAACTGAAATCATTACCATATAAATCGGTTTGTATTTTACCTTTAAGATAAAAATTGATAGTATCATTAGCGGCATGCGAAATATCTACTAAGATTGTTTTGCTAAATACTCCATTTGTAAAATTTGCATTTTCATCACCAATAACATATTCTCTAATTAAATTTTCGCTAGAATCAATACCTAAATCGGTTATAGTAGTATAATAAAATAAACCAATTTTAAGGAATGTATTATAATAAGTTGATGTTAAATAATTAAAAGTGACAGAAAGTTGATAATATCCATTGGAATTTTTTGCTCTAAATGATAATGATATATCATTTATAATTTCATATGATATATCTGCGATGACTTGATCGCGTCTATTTTGTGCATTAATATCTTTTGTAATAAATTGTAAAACTTGAAAAGTAGAACCAGAAGTATCTCCAATAGATACTTTATTATCAATAGATAAACATTCGGTAGTTAATTTGCCGCCTACTCTTACATTATTAAAAAGAGCATCTCTATTTTGTAATAATATTTCAAAAATTAATTCTGAAAGTGTTAAACTTGCATCTGCTTGTCTAATTACTGTAGCATCTGGTATTGTAGTGTTATCATTAATTAATAAATTGCTTATTTGACTATTAATATTAGATTTAATAGTTCCTCGTGTGGATGAATATGCATTTGAGGGCATAGTTTTATTATAATATAATTTAATAAAAATATTAATTAAATATTAATTAATATGTATTTATAATCTTTCTATGGATGAGAATATAATATTAAAATTAAATAAATTATATGAAACAAAAAATATTCCAAATATAATATTTCACGGTAGTAATTTAACAGGAAAAAAAAGTGTATTAGAATATTTGATAAAAATGGTATATAAAACAAATGAAAACATAAGTAAATATGTATTAATTATAAATTGTGCACATGGAAAAGGAAATATAAAATTTATAAGAGAGAATTTAAAACATTTTGCTAATACTATAATAAATAAAAATGATAATTATTTATTTAAGTCAATAATATTACTTAATGCTGATAAATTAACAATAGACGCACAATCAGCATTAAGAAGATGTATAGAAATATATAATCATAGTACACGATTTTTTATTATAGTTGATGATAAATTTAAAATATTAAAACCAATTCTATCAAGATTTAGTGATATATATTGTAATAAAAAGATAAATATTTGTAGTGAAGAAAAAAAAAATTATGATTTCTTTTCTAAAAAAATTTATTATTTAAATAAATTTTTAGCTTTAGATGATTCAGTAAAAAATTCATGTTATGAAAAAAAAGTAATTTATATATTAGATTTAACAAATAAATTGTATAATAATGGTTTTAGTGGAAATATGATACTTTATTATATAAAAAATAAAATACCAGATTGTAAAGAAAAATATAAATTTTTATTTGTATTAGATATTTTTAAAAAAGAAATAAGAAATGAATTATTAATAATTATGTTTTGCTTGAATTATATATATTTTCGTAATAATATTGATTTAAAAAATATTGGTTTTATTTAAATAATATGGATGATTATAATTTAAATACTATTACTGAATCTAAAAATGAATGGTGTGCTAGATTATTAAATATATTGACTCCGTGTATAATAGAAGGAATTAAATCAGTTTTTGATGAGTCGTATAAAATGTGTATGGATAATGATGAAGAAGAAAAATATTTAATGACATTTCAAAATCTATTAAATAATATTCCAAAATGGAGTTCTGAGATTGTAAATATTGAAAAAGATAGAATTCAAAATGCTTGTTGTTGTAATTATTTAGAAGATTTACTTACGTGTGTTCATATCACACAATTAAAATCTTTAACAGCATCTAGACCTGGATTAAAGCAAAAAAAAGTAGATATTGATATACCCAATTTGAATAGTTTTATTCATAAAACATATATAAATGTAGCAAGAAAAGTTTATATAAATGTTTATTTATTTGAAAAAGATATAATGCCATTACAAATTCAAAAAAATAACAGAGAATTAGAAATAATAGTTAAAGAATGTATTTTAAATACAATTAGGGAAAATATTCCGGTTGAAAATATATTAAGAATTTATTTAGACGAAACATTAGAAACAGATGTTCAAGTAGAAGAAACTAAAGAAATTATTGCAGACGAAGAAGCGATAAAGAAACAACAAAAAGAAGCAAAAGAAAAGGAATTAGAAATAGCAAAAGAAGAAGTTAAAGAAAAAATTGAGAAAGAAAATAAACAAAATTTAACTCAAGCAATTAAAAATGCAAATAAATCATTAAATACTGATAATGATAGTAATAATATAAAATCAAACAAAAAAGAAATTGAATTAGAAGCTAACATTGATATTGAAACAGACGATGAAGAAGAAGCAAATTCAAAATTAAAATTAGATAATAATCTGGAAGAAAAATTAGAATTAGATATAAAAACATTAGATAGTAATGATCCGGATTTATTAGATTTAGAAGTATTAGATATAAAAACCGACGATCAATCTATAGAATTAGATATAATGGAATTAAAATAAATTTTTAATTCGTTAATTTGATACTAATTCATTTATAATAGTAAATTATAAATGAATCAAATATTAACTTCATCAGTTATTAGTGTAATTTATTTTGTGTTAAAATTTATAGAAATGAGATTAATATTAAAAGAAAATAAACCGTTAAAAGATTTATTTAAAGATACTATTTTAGTTTTTATTTCTGCTACATTATGTTTAATAATTTTAGACCAATTTAATTTAAATGAAATAATAGGAAATCTTAAAGCAGTTCCATCTGTATTTGTAAGTAAACCAGATTTTTAAGTTAAAATTGGTAAATTATCTATATTAAAAATTACAGATTGATTATTAATTTTCTTTTTGGGAATTAAATATTTTTCAAAAAGAGGTTTTTTAAGAACATTTTGTGGTTTATGATCATGAACAGTTCTAGCAATCATTTTATATAATTTAAAATCAGGGTATCGTTCAGAACCATTATTTTTATATAATATATTTTTATTTGTGTCATCAAATACCCACGTAATAATAATTTTTTTAATAGGAGATTTTATTTTTTTAATTTCTTCTATGTCTTCAATAAAATAATCAAATAAAGAACATCCTAATCTACATAAATCAAAACTATAATTTGGTTCTAATCTTGGTTTTTCATCATTAAAATAAGGTTCAGTATTATATTGTGTATGTGCATCACCATCGGCAGCATAACTATCACTACAAATTATATTACCTTTAAATTTATATATAGCTCTACCAAAATCTATAATTTTATATATTTTTCCAAATGTAGGAATTTTATAATGTTTGTTATCATATTTATAATATAAAAATTTTTTCTCGGTTGTATTATAAACAATATTATTACTATGTAAATCATTATGTGTAAAATCAAAAACTTTTTGATAAGTAATAAGAGAAAATAAAATTTGTGCAATAATTGATTCCCATTCATTGTCTTTTATTTTATTATTAATAACGTGTGAATCTAATGTATCATCACAGCATTCTAAAGCAATAGTTTGAACTGGAAATTTAAATATATTTGCATATATTTCTTCATTAATGGATGAAGATTCACTTTGGTCTTCGCTAGAATTATCTCCATTTTCTGAATATTCATTTTTACTTGATTCTGTATTTGAATATCTAGAAGAACAAGAAGATTCACTTTGTTTATTTGTTTTTATATTTTTTTTATTAATATTATTTTTATTTAAATCATGCGTATATTCAATTTCTAAATCCTTAGTTATTATTTGGCTTATTTCACTTAAATTGACTTTATTATCAATTAAATTATCTATTTGAAATTCTTCATCTAATATATTATTATTATCAATCACTAATGCTTGTTTATATTTTTTGGTATTACTAAAATAATTTTTAAAATTTTCTGTTTCTTTAATATTAAATAATATATTGTTATTTTTATAAAAAAAATCTGAATCGTCTAAATATTCCAAATCATCTTCTATATCAACTATAAAATTCTTTTTTATACCCAAAAAAGAACCATAATAATCAATTCCATTAATAAAATCGTATTTATTTAATAATAGACTTGATAAAAAAGAGAAAAATCCATCAGTATATGCTGAATTATTAGAATCTAATTTTTTTTTATTTACTTCTTCATTATTATTAAGCCTTGGTAAGTTTAAAATACTATAACTATTATCATATTTACCAATCATATATTTTATTGGATCCACTAATGGACTATATTTAAAAAATATTTTCTTATTAATTATATTATTACTATCATCTATAATTGTACCATTAAATTTTGAATAACCTAATTTTTCAGTTATAGAACAAAGTTTATAATTATTATTTAAGTTAATAGAATTATAATTATTTTCATTTAAATTAAAATAACTACCATAAATAGGTATATAATTTTGTAAATTCTCTATATCAAGTAAATTAGTATCGCACAATTCATTGAAAAGATCCATATTGTTATTTTTTTTGTAAGTTAATTCCATTTATTTAAATAATAATAAATATATTTCTAAATTCTAACGATTTTGTTTATTAATTTTTGCGTAAATAAAATTAAATATATATTTAGTAATATTTATTAACATATGACTTTTAAATTTAAATAATAAGAAATATATTTCTAAATTCTAATTATTTTATGATATATATTTATGCGTATTCAATGTAAATATATATTTAGTTATATTTATTAAGTATGACTTTGGAATTAAAAAAATTTGAAATGAAATCTATTAGTTTTAGACCAGACGAAAATAAAGGACCAGTTATTGTTTTAATAGGTCGTCGTGATACTGGAAAATCATTTTTAGTAAGAGATTTATTATATTATCATCAAGATATTCCTATTGGAACAGTTATTAGTGGAACAGAAGCAGGTAATGGATTTTATGCTGAACATGTTCCTAAATTATTTATTCATGAAGAATATAATTCAGTTATTATAGAAAATATATTGAAAAGACAAAGAACTGTACTGAAAGAAATCAAAAAGCAAGTAGAAGTTTATAAAAAATCTACTATTGATCCACGCGCATTTGTTATATTAGATGATTGTTTATATGATGCTGGATGGACACGTGATAAAATGATGAGATTATTATTTATGAATGGACGACATTGGAAAATGATGTTAATAATTACTATGCAATATCCTTTAGGTATTCCTCCTAATTTAAGAACTAATATTGATTATGTATTTATTTTAAGAGAACCATATATTTCGAACAGAAAAAAAATATATGAAAATTATGCCGGTATGTTTCCTACATTTGAATCATTTTGTGAAGTTATGGATCAATGTACCGAAAATTATGAATGCTTAGTAATAAATAATAATTCTAAATCAAATAAATTGACTGATCAAATATTTTGGTATCGCGCAGATTCACATAAAAATTTCAAATTAGGGTCTAAAGAATTTTGGGAAATATCTAAATCTATGGATTCAGACGACGATGAAGAAATATATAACCCCAATAATCATAAAAAGAAAGGTCCTAAAATTAATGTTCGCAAAAGTAAATGGTAAATGGTAAATGGTAAATATTATATTGTCTTATTTATATTATGAATAGACCGAGAGAATATATGAGTATAGATTTTAGAAAAACTAAAGACCCCAATCATTTATTAACTTATTATGAAATTAATCCACCTCCTAATTTTATAAATAATCAAAAGGGTAAATCATATAATCATTTAGTTCGGGAAAATTTATTTACATTCATGAAAAAAAGTGATATTATTATATATTTAAATGAAAAGTATTTGGAATTAAAAAAAATAATAAAACAAAATTTTAATCGTCTATCAGTAGAAGAAAAAATATATACTATAAAAAATTTGGAATTATATAAACAAATATATGAGACATATAAAAATAAGCATATATCACAAACCATTAATAAGCATATATCACAAACCATTAATAATCAAATAAGTTTTCCAAGTAGAATAACTTCTTATGAAAGTGCTGCTTCACCAAAATATAAAAGAAAGAGAAAAACAAAAAAAACAAAAAAAACAAAAAAAAAATAATATAACGAAAAGTAAGTAAAAAAATTTGATTAATTATTAATATGTGCAAAAGCGAATATTATAATATATTATTTTGTAAATATAATAATAAATTTTTAGAAACATATAATAAACAAGCTTTTAAATATAATTTAAGAACAAAATTATCTCAAATTAATTCTATAGAAGACTGTATACATATATTACAATTATTTGAAACTATAGATGAAATGTGTGATAATATAATTAATATATTTCATAAATTTCATCCAAATGATAATGAATTGCAAAATATATCTTTATTATTTCAAAAATATCAACATTTTATTGATAATAAAGGTTATGCAGCAAACACATTATGGTTTTGTGTAATAATGTGGATAGATGAATTTGAAAACATAAGAAAAATAAATAATATAAATTCTGTCGTAATTGAAGACGATAATACAATTTAAATTTTACTTATTTTTTTTGAAATACATTTCATTTCTTCAATTTTATTATTTTTTTTATCATTTTCTTTATAATCATATTCACAATTATGTTGTTCGGGTAATTTATGTAATTTACAAAATTTTTTATTACATTTACAAGGATAATTTATTAATTTTAATTTATGATTGCAATCATTATAATCACAACAATTAATGTTATTATTTTTCATTATATAAATAATTATTATATTTTTATAATAATTATTCAATTTTTTTAATTACTTCTACTTCTATGAAATATACTTTTACTATTTCTTTGCGTTCTTCTATATATTTTATTTCGGCACCAAGAATTGATATATATATATATATATTCATTTAGATAATTATAATAATTAATATTTTAATCAATATTAGTAGATTCATTATTGGTTGTAACTGGTTCAGATACAGACTCAATGCCATCTGCGGGGGCAGTTAATTTTTCATTATTTTCTTTTTCATTATTTTCTTTTTCTTTTTCTTTTTCTTTTTCTTTTTCTTTTTCTTTTTCTTTTTCTTTTTGTCTCTCTAAAATTTCACTAATTCCATGGTCATTATTTTTATCTAAAACTACATTTTCACCATTGAATAATTCACTTCTTAAATCCGCAGTAGAAACATCATCATTTTCTCCATCGCCAAATAATAAATTTTTACCAGGAACATCCATTCTATCGGCATTTATGAGATTACCATCGTCATCAATTGTTTGCATTAATTTATTTCCTTCTTTTTCTGCTTTAGCAATATTTTCTTCAATAGCTTTTCTTTTAGCATCTTTAACTCTTTTATGAAATTCTTCTTTACCTACTTCATCATTCTCTTTCTTTTTAGACATTAATTCATTAAGTTCTTTTTCTAGATATTCAACTTTACCTGTTTTATAAGCTTCAGGATGAAACGGCATCCATAAACCTACTTGTCCTACATAAACATCATGATTAGAGTCCTGTTCTCTTAACATTTTACATCTCATTTCTGCTTCTTCTTGAGAAGCAAATGTTCCTCTTACTTTAATTCCACGAGTATTTGTTTGATAATTATGTGATTTACTAAATTCTTCTTGTAATTTTTTCTCTGAATTATCAACAAAACTTTTGTAATCATCTTCAATAGTAGTTTCAACTAATTTTTCTTTTTCTTCTATAACAAATTCTTCCAGGTCAGTTGAAAGTTTTTGAAAATCTAAATTATATTTGAAACTTAAAAAATTTAGAAATTGTGTATATTTGTCGATAGATTTTTTAAAATCAAAGTGTTTTAGAAACTTTTCAAAATAAAATAGATTTTTATTTTTTAAAATATCTTCAGGGGAAACAAAACTTAAACAAACATATTTTTGTCCAGCAATAGGCTTATCTTCATCTAATAAATCTACATATTTATACTCTTCCCCCGTTTTGACTTCTTGCTCTTTTACTTTAGCACTTTTTTTCGTAGACATTATTATATAAATTACTTAATTATAATTTTAAGTTATTTTTTTATTAATAACAAATAATATATTTATTTTATTTAATTATTAATAACAAATAATATATTTATTTTATTTAATTATTTTTTTCTTGGTTATTATTATAAACAAATATGAATCCAGGCATGGGAGAATTAGTTAAAAGAGCTATCAAATATTTAGTCGAAGGTTTAATGGTTGCTATTGTTGCATTCGTTATTCCTCCCGAAAAACGCGCCTTAAAATTTGAGGAAATCGCTATCATTGCTTTAATGGCGGCTGCTACATTTAGTATCCTTGATACATTTGTTCCGTCGATGGGAGCAAGTGCACGCTCGGGCGCTGGTTTCGGTATTGGCGCTAATCTTGTTGGCTTTCCCAAATTCGGTTAAGTTAAAATATGATTGGATTTATGTAAATAATAATTTTAATAATATATTTTTTATAAATATATTATTTTTTTAATTAAACTTCTACTTCTACTTCTACTTCTACTTCTACTTCTACTTCTAGAATTACTTACATTATCTTCACTACTACTACCATAATTATCTAATATAACACTCTCAGCATCGTCATGAGTATAATCAATATTATATTTGGTTATTTTTTTTCCAGTCACTCTTCTCATTATTGCTCTATATCTTGGGAGTTGCTTTATAAAGAAGTGTCATATCAGAGTTACCAATAAATACACACAATTTTTTTATTTTACATAAGACTGTTTTTTATTTTACAATCACATATTTTTTTTGGTTTTCATTTATATATATAGTATATAAATTCTTAGTTTATTTAGGAATATGCAATAATATTTTATAATATATAATGTCTATCATTATAGGCAATCCATATATAGATAAAAATTGTAGTAAAAAAACTATCACATCTACGTTTGTTAAAAAAAGAATATTAAATGACTTAAAAAATATATTAATACATTTAGGTATTAAAGTAATTCAAATTGATAATAATAAATTATGTAATGTTTTGTGGACGAGAGATATATTTTTTTAAATAGATAATAAAACTTTTTTATGTAATGAAATTAATTCTGATACACTTAAAATAAACAGACAAAATGGAAAAAAAATGGTTATTAAATATCTTAAAAATTATATTGAATTACCTAAAAATATTAAAATTGAAGGAGGTGATATAATACAAGATAAAAATAATATTTTTATTGGTATTAATGAGAGAACTAATATTGCTGCCTATAATTATTTAAAAAAAACTTTTCCTCATAAAAATATCATAAAAATAAATCATAATACTTTACACCTAGATTGTTGCTTAACCATAATAGATAATATAATATTTTATTCAAAAACTTACATAAAATCTTTACCTAATTATTTAAAAAAGAATTATACTATAGTAGTTATTGAAAATATTTTATGTAATTGTGAACCAAATCTAGCTACTAATATATTAATTATTAATAAAAATATTATTACTACTGATACACTTGAATTTAAACCTTTTAGAATTTTACTTACATTATTAGGTTATAAAGTATACACTATTAAATATAATAATTTGTTAGATGAAAGCGGAGGAATAAGATGTTTAACGCAATGGTTATAATTTTAATATTTATAAAAAAATAAATATTAAATTTTTTGTTTATCTACGACCGCGTCTGCAAAAAGAACGTACAAAAATTGGTTTTCTTTTTTTTAATGTTTTTCTTTTTTTTGGTTTTTTTTCTTTAATGTTTTTCTTTTTTTTGGTTTTTTTTCTTTACGAGATTTTCTTACTTTACGAGATTTTCTTCTTTTTTTTCCTCCTGATCCTCCTACTCCTGCTCCTGCAACTACTGTGTCTGTCTCCGGTGCCAGGATCTCCCGCGCGGTATCATCTACCTCTCTATGATTAATCATTCTTTTATATATTATATAAATATATAAAATATCACTAAATATTTTATTCTTTCTTTATTTATCATGACGTATTGTTTTTACAATTCATTATTCACATAAGGCGAACTCAAGACAATGTGGTAGCGATAGTGCCTTGCACGCACATTACACAATAGGCATTACCACCTCTTTGATGCTTCGCCATTCATGTTTCGGTAATCCTATAAGTTTATTGGTTTCTGTCTCTACTGCCGAAAGTATTGGCACAACTAGCAAATTTGATTTCGATACTTCCATAATTAATATATAATAAAAATATGTAAAATATTTTTCATAATATTAAATATTTTGTTATATTAGTATGAAAAAACCAATTGTAGGAATTGTAGCAACACCATATATAAATAAAAAAGAAGAGAGAGAACAAGTATTTTTAACAAAATTTTTCATAAGGTTTTTAAAGCGCAATAATCTTAATTTCATAATAATTCCTTATAATCTCTCTAAATTGAAATTAAAATCTGTATTAAAGAATTTAGATGGGTTGTTATTCCCCGGTAGTCAAATAGGTAATTATTATTATAGTAAAGAATTTATTGAACATTTAAAAAAACAAAAATTATTATTTAAATTAGCAAAGTCAATAAATAAGACAGAGAGATTACTACCGATTCTATCAATATGTCACGGATTTCATAATTCTATGTTAATAGAAACAAATGAAATTAAAAACACCATATTTAATCGTGTAAATGCATATTATAATTATAATCAAAACCCAAAATTTTCAAAAAACGGAGAGAAATTAAAGAAATTGTATAATAAATCAAAAAAGATAGTTCATAATAACAAATTAGGTATCTCTCCAAATATGATAAATAAAACAAAAAAAATATATTTATTTGCAAAAACAAAAGATAAAAACAATAAAGAGTTTATAGAAATAATAAAACATAAAAATTTTCCATTTTATGGTTTTCAAGGACACGTAGAGAGAAGTAATCCAGAATTATTAATACCTTATATAATAGATATAAAAAGATCATTCTATAAAAGATGTATTCTTTCAAATAAAAGTTGCAAAATAAAAAAAATAGTTAATGGAAAAACAAAAAAATGTTATGGTTTATCAAAAAGATCCACTAGCTGTTGTATTTATAATATTACCAATAAATAATAGATGTTATAATTGATATTATTAGAAATAATTTAATAAATAATATCAATTTTTTTTACCTTTTTTAGTTTTTTTAGTTTTTTTATTGCGTTTTTTTTTAAATTCTTTTGTTTTAACTTGTTTATTTTCAGAAGGAACATATCTTAAAAAATATGTATCATATTCTTTGTCGCCGGGTTTTAATTTTTTAAGACGAAGTTCTTTATATTTTATGGATTTATATGATCTAACATCTTCTAATGTACTATGTTTACCATAACAATTAATAGTAAATCTTTTTAATAATCCTTTTTGTTCTAATCTATTTCTAAGTTGGACTTTAAATAAATATTCAGACATACATAATAATCTATTAATATCATAATAAGGTCTATCAATAAAAATATAAACTAAATAAAAACTTAACATTGTGTCAATAGTAGCAACTTTAAGTTTATCTCCATTAATATAAATAATATTATAACTATGACACGAATTAGTATTATAAATATAACATAAAACATCAATATTATTATTATTATGTTTTATCATTATTTCATAATGTTCAGTAATTAAGTCTCCAGTTCCAGATTTTTTATTAATTACAATATTTTTAAAACCTTCATATTCAAGTTGTTCTTTTATTATATTAGCACTAGTTTTAGCATCCATAGATAGTATATCAAAATCAGGATTTTTAGAAAGTTGTTTTCTCTCTCTATTGGGCATATATTTTCCATATAAACTAGCAGCATACCCCCCAAAAAAGACTAAACCTTGATTTATAATAGATTTTCTAACAATATTATAAATATTATTACTACTAGATATAGGCCCTTCATAATCTCTAATAAAAGTTGTTTTATTACAACTAATACCTTTTAATGGATAATTTTTATTTAATAATATAAGTCTTTTTAAAACTTTTTCCCATCTACCTACATCTCCCATCGGTCTTGATAATTCAAGATACATAGACATTCTCAAATAATCAGGAGGACAATAATTAATACCATTAATTTTAATAGACTTTTTCATTAAATTATTAAATAAATCTTTCTCTAAATATGTAATATCAGCAAGTGGAATATAATTAACAAAAACTTTATATGTACCAGTATGAATCCCGGATTTAGCTTCTATTTCAGTATAGCCTTCTTTTAAAAATAGATCGGCTAATTTTTTAGCACATTCAATGGGATTTGGAGAGAAAAAATCATAATCTGGAATTTCAACATTTTTATTATAAAATTTATCTTGTTCAGGTAAAATATTATTAATAGCAGTTCCGCCGTAACAAAGACAATTATTGCTTCTTATAAAATTTTCTAAAATATTAATTAATGATTTAATATTATCTGATTTTACCATTTTTTCACCTAATATACTAGTGGCAGAATCAACTGCCTCACGCAAAATTTTTAATTCTTTTTCTTGAAAAGATATATCTTTCATATATATATATAAATAGTTTATAAGAAAATAATTATTAATATTAATAATAATTATTATTTTATATTATATTATAAGTTTTTATCAATTTTATTTATTAAATTTAAACGACATTACGTCATCGTCGGGGTCGCCGTCCCCCTCCACCGGCGTATTCTGCTGCGATGATTGTACGAGATCGCTGTCTTTTACTAAATTTGTTTGTAAACTATATAATCTTTGGTCATTTAAAGGAACATCTTCGGGTATAGGTTCAGCTGGTATAATATCTTTACGTAAATTATTTGGTTTTAAAACAAAAGAAAAGCCACCCTTTTCTTTAAACATTTTATAATATCCTAGTAAATTATTATCAATATTTTGAAATTTCATACCAACAAACTGACACCCATTATTTAGAGGTAATAATGGGTCGTGGTTTTCTAAAGTATTATCAATATTAGGTAAAACAATCGTTAAATTTCTGTGTGAATCATCAATCATCAATGGATTATTTATACCAGCAGCAACAACTTGTTCATATCTTATACATTTTAATGCATTAGAACCAGAACGAACGTGGACGTATTTTGCAAGTTTACTATTGTCTAAAATAGGAACATGAATGGTATGGACCATAATAATAAACTTTTTATGAAACTTCTTATCGGCTATATGTGATAATAAAAATGAATCTTGGTCGGTATTTTTATAATTATAATTTTTTATATCAACTAAATTGTTTTTTAAATATTTTTCAATATACTCCCCCATTTTATCATATATTACTTTATTTTCACTCATTATTCTAAAATGTAAAAACATCGGATCATTACCACATGATGTATTTGAATCAAAACTTCTATTATTTAATACTGTTAATAATTCAGAAAAGGGTATATAATTATATGTTTCTTTTATAGAATTATTATTTGCCGTAGATGCCGCGACTATAGGTTCTCCATTATATGAATAAATTTCAAAATCTAAACATCTAGCGCCGACGTCAATACATTTTTCTAAAGCACAGATATTAACAAAATTATTTTTATATCCATCACCACAACAAGCATTATATGCCGTTTTAATGTAATAATTTTTAATTAAATTTTTGTATTCATTATCAAAATAATTTCCTGGACTAGTAGATTGTTTTGCATGTGTATTACCTTCTCTTGTGAAAAAAGAAGTAGTTTTATGTTTACTATCAGCTAAATATATAATATTTAATTTTTTGCATGCAGCATCTTTTTTATTTAAAGTATGAATTAACCAAGATATTACTATAAAAATAATAAATACAACGATAACTAGTGCTAATACAAAATATATATATGTATTATCATTACTTATTCCTAATATTTTTTTTCCCTGATTAACAATATCCCCACTTACCTGTTTAATCTGCGTTCCAATATCTTCAGAAGCCATTTTAATTATATTATTATAATATAAAAAACACTTAATAAATTTTATAATAAATATAATTAATATAATAATTAATAATATATAATGGCGGGTGGACTATTAAATTTAATAGCAGTAGGGAATCAAAATATAATTTTAAATGGAAATCCAACTAAAAGTTTTTTTAAGAGTAAATATTCAAAATATACAAATTTTGGTTTACAAAAATATAGAGTAGATCAACAGGGACAAACTAATATACATCTTACTCAAAAAAGTAATATTAGTTTTAAAATACCAAGATATGGAGATTTATTAATGGATACTTATTTAGTGATTACATTACCAAATATTTGGAGTCCTATTTATAAAAAATCTGATACGGAATATAGACCCTATGAATTTCAATGGATAAAAAATATAGGTAGTCAAATAATAGATGAAGTAACATTTACAATTGGAGGGCGTATAGTGCAAAAATTTTCAGGTGTATATTTACAAAATATGGTTGAACGTGATTTTGATAATAATAAAAAAGAGTTATTCAATATTATGACCGGAAATATATCTGAACTAAATGATCCAGCAAATTATTCAAATAGATCCAATAATTATCCAAATGCATTTAAAATACATGATACTAGTTTAAATGGGGTAGAACCATCTATTAATAGTCATAAATTATATATACCATTAAATACTTGGTTTACTTTATTATCTAATATGGCATTACCATTAATTTGTTTGCAATATGCAGAATTAGAAATTAATTTTATATTAAGACCTATACAAAATTTATTTACAATAAAAGATATATTAGACGATACATCATATAATAGCTATGACGAAATACCCAGAATACAAGCAGAACAAAATAAAGATTTACGTTATGGATTTCATAGATTTATTCAAGAACCACCATACAGAGATATATCATCTGATACAATTTATTCCGATCAAAGAACAAATATTAATACTGATATTCATCTAATGAATACTCAATGTTTTTTAGATAAGCAAGAAAGAACTTTATTTGCAAATAATACACAAGATTATTTAATTAAAGAAGTCTATGAATACAAATTTGAGAAAGTTAATAAATCAAATAAAGTAAATTTAGAATCTAATGGTTTAGTATCTAATTGGATGTGGTTTAGTCAGAGAGATGACGTAATTAAACGCAATGAATGGTCTAATTATACAAATTGGCCCTATGAAAATATTATTCCTAATAATCTTGAAAAATTAACCATGGAAAAAGATGCAGATGATTTAATTTTTTATAAAACAAATAACATTTATCAGATAAATGATACATCTAAAAATATTTTTATTACTGGATATGAAGCTACTGTATACAAACAAACCAATCAAAAAGAAATAATAAAAGAATTTGGAATTATAGTTGATGGAAAATATAGAGAGAATTCGTTTCCTTCTGGGATTTATGATAAATTAGAAAAATATACTAAATCTAACGGTAATTCTAAAGAAGGATTATATTATTATAATTTTTCTTTAACTACTGATCCATGTAAATATCAACCTACTGGCGCATTTAATACCAATAAATTTAAAAACATTGAATTTGAATTTAATAATCATCAAAATCCACCAATTGACCTATCTAATGTTAATTTCACTACTATATGCGACCCTTTAACCGGTGAAGTTATTGCGACATCAAAAGAACCAACCAGTATTTATATATATAATTATAATTTAACTGTTATGGAAGAGAGATTTAATATTTTGCGATTTCAATCTGGAACGGCAGATTTAATGTATAGTCGCTAATTAATAAATAAAAAATATTAATTATTTGCATTTGATAATAAATGTAAATAATTAAGAGAAATAAAAAAATTGAATTATGAATACAAAGATGAATTAGATAAAATTAGAAAAAATTATGAAATTTTAGAAAAATTAAATATAGAATTACAAAATAAGATAATGAAACAATCACCTAATGTAATTTGTAATGATTTAATAAATTTTTTAAAAATGTAATAAATGTTGATGAATTTAAAAATAATTCATAACTTAAGAAAGTTTTATTTTTGGAACCTTTCTTGTACCATAACCAAATTTCTTTCTAGCATTTTTTGCTAATCTTAATGCTTTTGAATTTTCTGAACATCCTTCATTTAATATATTAAAATCAACCGCCGATGCCTTACCTCCCGTAATAGAACTACCTAATCTAGCATACCCCCATGAATGAGCAGTTTGATTTGGTCTTGAACCAGATGAATAATAAGCACCTTGTCCTTTTTTAATTATAGCGTTGAGAGATTTTGAAGAACATCCAGTTTTTTTAACTAATTCTTTATTTACTGCTAAATTATTTAATTTGTATATTCTCTCTGCATTTAAAATATGTTGTGATTTTTTAGATTTAAATGATTTAACTTTCTTTCGTGTTATATATTTTCCTTTTTTATAACCTTTTCTTGATTCTTTTAGTTCTTTTTTAAGTATTTTTCTATCTTTTTTAGTTAATCTTTTGGGTAAATATTTAATTGGAACATTCATTGTTTATATTATATCATATTAATATTATATAATATAATATTTTATTATAGTAATGAAAGAAACTATAATCAAGTTTGAAAAAGGTCCGCACAAAAAAAAATATACTGCTTATGTGAAAGATAAGAAAACTCGCAAAGTAAGAAAAATACATTTTGGCGCATCAGATTATCCTCAATATAAAGATAGAACTCCCTTAAAATTGTATGCATATAAAAATCATAATACCAGAAAAAGAATGCAAAATTATTTTTCTAGACACTCGGGAACAAAAAAAAGAGGTGAAGCAATCAAGTTAGAGAAAAAGAAATCTAACAGTTATTATAACGCAAAAATTTTAAGTCATATTTATTTATGGTAAAGACGATGAGAAAATATCATACATAATAAATTTACTTAGTTATCTAAATATTAATATTTATAAATGTCCTTGCGCAGCCGCTCGCCTGGTTAGGGCTAGGGCTGGGGGTACGGCTACGACTGAGGCTAGGTATAGGGTTAATGTCGTGGTAAGTAGTAAGTAATAAGTAGTAAGTAGCACTCTACGCAGGCAGTAAGTAGTCTCGGCGAGTTGAGACGATAAAGGGAATCTATTCTTGGTCACAAGAAGAGGAGTCATCGGGTGAGAAGGTGGCGGAGGTGGCGGCCGAACAAAAAGAGAGATAACAAGACATCCCCGCGTCACGTAATCAAATGCATTTCTAAACGCAATGTAATCACTCGCTTTATCAATTATCATAGTCGGGAATCTAACCCTCTTAACAACCGATTTTACACGTTTGCTAATAGATCTGGAGCAGATAGTGGATTTGGTGATGTCAGAGGGGGCGAAAGCGACTAAATTACCGTATTCCTTAGGATTGTTTTTTCGCGTATATGTGTTATTACGCATAGATATATAATCATTACGAGAGTTATTTTGAATAATTAATTTTATATTGTTATTATTCATGCCGGTAATAAAATTTAAAGGTGCATAAAATATACAGAAAATCATTATGATTATATATAAATATAATTTATTTTTTTATATCAATTTTAAAATAATTAATGTATTTAATTTATGCGAGAACGTAAATTTAATATTACAATATTCATAATTTTCTGCATTAATCACGATATAGTCGCCCGTATAAATATTTCGTAAAATATAGTAGTAAAATTTGTTTTTGTTTTAGATAAAACTTTTTTGGTATTATTAGAAAAAATTACTTCTCAGTCGTGTCATATATATTTGCGTCTAAAAAGGAAATGGAAACTATTTCATATACGGCCTCTCCCTTTTTTATTATTTTAGAAGTTATATATATAATATTTATTTAATTTATTTAATTTATATATATATATATAATGTCACCAGGTCTGAATATTGAAATAGACGATAAATACTATACCCTAGATACGGGAAGGGATCAACTGTACGAAGGACAACTGCTGGGCTCGCACGGGAAGTTTTCTCAACCGGTGGTCCCCAGGAATACAACCTGTCGGCCATCACCTGCTCTTGTAAAACGAGCATCTCGGCTCTTGAGGGATATAACCCGCACAGTAAAGCGTTCGCCGCGGCCGAGGGCCAGTCAGCGCCGAACAGCACGTGAGGCAGAGGAGGAAGTGAGAGCGGCGGCGGCGCTGCGGATCCAGAAGTCCGCGCTCGAGAACTGGTTGCCGAGGTTGCAGCGGGATGCGGACAACAACACGCTGAAGACGCGATTGGGCGAGCGCTTTACGGCCGAGCAAGCGAAGCCACACTTGACGGCGCTCCGGAAGATGAAGAGGTATGATAATAGCTCCGCCCGCATACATGAGCAACGAGAGCGCGAGAAAGAGGAACAAGATCGGTGGTGGAACTCCCTGACCTACTTGGAGCAGCTCGGAGAGCAGTCACTGCATCACAACCCCATGGAGGGCTCTGAGTTTGGGACAGGAGCCACTGCTGGGTGGCTGGTCTCCGCTCATGGTGGAGCTTTCAGGAAAGAATATAGAAGATCAAGAAAAAAAAAAGGAAAAACAAAAAAATCTAGGTTTACTGGTAAAAATAAAACAAAAAGAAAACTACCAAAAAGAAAGATAAGATGATAAAAAAATATGAAATTTTAGAGAAATCAAATATTTTTCATTATATATTATTAAAATAATTAATTAATTTATTTACACCTTTGAACATTTAAAACGCCGAATTTAACTATTTTAGACGAAGTAGTATTTTGTCTCGCCAATAATCTATTAAAAGAATATCTGGATTAATATAATTATTAGACTGATTATATCCTACAATTTTTGTTTCATTAATCATTTCTATAATATTATCGATATCTGAATATATCATATTATTTCCAAATATTTCCCTATAATTTATATTAGATATTGGAATTGAATTTAAACCTATGCATTCATAATGACGATAGCAATCATCTCTATCACCACTAGTAGATATAGTAAATTTACTTTTCAAAATATTATTTAAGTATTCATCGTAGGGTAAAGTTTTATTTTTTACACTATTAAATATTGGATGTCTTCTAATATGATTTCTAGGAAGATGATCATGTAATCCAAAAGGTGAATTAAAACATACATTAGTTTTTGTATCAATATTTAAAATTTTATCGTAATTTTTCTTTACAAAATTCATGTAACGATTAACAAGACTATGGTGTATCCCATATGGAAATGCCATATATTTATTATGATTTTCATAAATAGGATTTTGTGATATCCATAAAATAATTTTATTATTATTAATAAATTTATCTGTTATTTGGTTTCTATTAAGTTGAGGTAAATGCCATTGAGATGTAATTACTATAATTTTACAACTTATTTGTGGTAATATATCATTAACGAATATATTAAATAAATCCACTTGAACCTGAATGATATCTCCTTCTTTTATTTTATCAAAATCTTTATTTAGATATAAATCATTTGTATTTTCCTTAAGTAGTTCCTTTACATCTTTATTTATATATTTTTGATTCCCTTTATGTAATTCTGTTGAAAAATGATGATCACATATTAAATAAGGTGTTATAGGTGTTACAATATATTTTAAATAATTATTTAATTTATTATCATTATTCAATATCTCAATAAATCTACTAGTTTCAAATAAAGTATTTGACATATATATTTTAATATATAAAAACTATACTAAAATTTATATATTAATATTTATATATTTATATATATATTAATATATAAAAACTATACTAAAATTTTAAATTTCATTTCTAATAATATATTAATGCCAACACATAAAAGTAGTGATTATAAATTATCAGCAGTTAAATACTATTTATCTCATTCTAAAAATCAAGTGCAAACCTGTAAAATATTCGGTTGTTCTGAAAGAAGTTTAATGAGATGGGTAGATAAATACAAATCTACTAATAATATTACACGAAAGAAAAGAGATTATACATCATATAATTAGATTTATTAATATAGTGTTTTACAACAGTAATTTTATAATCTTCACTATGATGTTTAGGCATATTATATAATTATATTAAAAAATATGTTCATTTTAAATCTTCAAGGGCGTAAAGGATTTTAAGGTTTAAATTCAGTATAATAAGAAGAAGGACCACAATATTTAAATTTATCATGATTAGTTACGCTCGGTTCGCAATCAAAATCGGTGTTTATAGAAGCATCATAAACAAAAAAGGTACTTGGTTTAGTAGATAATGAATCATTATCAAATTGTAGAGTTTCATGAACAACATGAGTTCTGGGTCCAATTAAAGAATTAAATTGTTTTTCATAAAAAGCATTAATAGAATTCAAATATGTATTAACTACACCAGCGGCTAGATTACCTGATTCTTGAATTGGTGGTAAATTTTTAAGTTCCATCTCAAAATCTTGTTTTGAGGGATAAGGACGTTGTTTATTATCTTGCATTGTTGTATATGGAGCATTAGGGTCAACGTCCATATAATTTTCACTTTCAAATTTTTGTAAATCAGTTTGCGTGAAACTCATATCATGAACAGTTTTTACTTTATCTTTATTTCCAAAACAATTAAAGAATTCATTTTCTTGTAAAATATAACTTTCGCCTAATGGTGCTCCTGTAGCGTCAAGTAATTTATATTGATATGTTTCATTTGAAATGGTAGATAAAAAGTAATTATCTGCTAAATTATTTTGAATTTGTTGTTTTCTATTAATACCTTCTGTTGTTGTTAAATCTAATTTTTTTAATTCATTATTTAATAATGTTATATCTTGAGACCGTTTAGTTTCTCCCCCGGTATTAACTAATTTCGGATCTAAAATACTTTGATAATCAATAATTTCTTGTGGTTTTAATTCAGGATCATTCAGAATGTTTCCAGAAAATTTTGTTTCTTTATTAAAATAAAGACCAGATAAATCAAGTTGATTACATAAACTTCTAAATTCTAAATAATCATTACCTACTCGATTAGCTATATTAATAAGATTATTACTAGTATTTATTCTTGAACACATATGTTTTATATGTCTTAATTGTGGTAACATATTTATATTAGTTGTGTTACTGGTATAGAAAGTATCATTTGGACAACATTTAACATTATTTTTAATTCCGGATTGTATATCTTGGTTTGATAATGTGAGTCTTTCTGATTGAGACATAACATTATTTAAATTATCACAATTAGGTGTCCATGGACAAAATACATAGCTAGTATCAATAACATCAAAATCTATGGCTTGAATATTCTCTCCAAAATCAGCATAACTTAAATCTTTAATTTTAATACAATTACCCATACTTGGTTTAATTTCACATTTAGAACAATCTATATTATCTAATCCTTCTATGTTAGGTATTTTAAAAAAATATAATATACACAAACAAATTAATATTATTAATCCTAATATAATAAATTTTACACTATTATTAAATTTCATAATATTATATTATAGTTATAAAATAATATTATTTATTTTCCATTAACTAAATTAGAATTGTATTGAGTATTTACCAAAATAAATTTACAATTACTAGATAATGAAGAAATGTTAGATGAATTAGTATATGTGCAAGTGCTTCTTAATCCGCCTAAATAATTTTGAACAGTATTATCTAATTTGCCTTTATATTTTACTTTTATTTCTCTACCCTCAGACGAACGATAATTAATATTATTATTTGCAGAATAATTATTTTTCATAGCATATGAAGAACTCATACCATAGAAGAATTTATATTTTACACCAGATACTTCAATTAAATCCCCGGGATTTTCATCATGTCCAGAAAATTCACCACCAACCATTACAAAGTCTGCGCCCGCCCCAAAAGATTTAGCCATATCACCAGGGCAAGTTATTCCTCCATCACTTATTATATATGTATTATCTTTTTTTGATTCACATGATTTTAACACACAAGAAAATTGTGGCATTCCAATACCCGTTTGTATTCTAGTAGTACAAGCACTACCACCCCCAATACCAACTTTAACAATATCAATACCACAATCTAATAAATCATTAACTCCTTCTTTGGTAGACACATTTCCAGCAACAATTATTTTATCATTATATTTTTCTCTAACTTTCTTACAAAAATTTTTTAAATTTTTAATATAACCATTTGCTATATCAATTATAATCCATTTACAAGAAAAATTATCAATTATATTAACTAAATTATCATAATCATTATCACTTATTCCGGTAGAAATAGCAAAATAGTCAGGATCTAATAAATTGTTGGGATTATTATTGTTATATTCTATTAAATCTTCTAATTTAATAAATTTATGTAAAGCAGTAAGAATTTTATTTTTAGATAGAACAGCATAAACATCTAGAGTTCCTATGGTTGTCATATTAGCAGCAATAATAGGAATTCCTGTCCAAGTTAAATTATTATTAAATTTGAAAGTTCTAATTAAATTTACATCACTCCTACTATTAATAGAAGAAGATTTTGGAAGAATTAACACATCTTTAAAATCATAATATTTTTCAAGTGATTCAAATTTATTCATTGGGTAATAATCTAATTTAGAATAAATTTTTAAATTCTTTTATTTTATTATAAATACATATATTAATATAATGTCTAATCCTAGAAGGTTATTTAAACAAGATATAGATAAATATAACTATTCAGAAGGTTGTCTTCCAAAAAGCGCAGATATATACAGAGATATAAATACCGGTAATATAGATTTAAGAAGATGGGAAGCAGGAAATAAGGATGATTTTACGGAATGGGTAAATGAATCAGTTAAATGTAGTTCAGATTTTTATAATGGAGAAGCCACTGGATGTTGTTATAATAAAAATGCAACAAGCGAATGTTTATCAAAAGACAATAATACAGGTTTAACTTTTATTTCCGACGGCAATGTTGGAAATATATGCCACAAAAAAGATGTTCAAGGTGTATATAATACATTATTTGATGATCCAAATCATATAGTAAAATTTTTTAAATTAATAGCAGTTTCTATTTTAACTTTATTAGTAACAGCAATAATTGGAACTTGTTATGAATTTTGGTTTCGTTATGGTAGTTCTATAGATTGTATTTATTATAAAAGTAAATGTGCTAATATAGGAAAAACAGATAAAATAAGTTTAGTAGATTATATGTTTCCTAATAAGATATGCTATTATCCATATCAAGCGTGTAGTCAAAATAAAACAAATCAACGAGGCGGTTCTAATAAAAGCCAAGGTATTATAAGTACATTTGCAGAATATGAACATGCGGGCGCAAAATGTATTACTATAGATTACGATACAAATATATATGGTGAAAAACCAATACCTTATAATGTTGCTGATTATGCTATTAATAATGTTAAAAGTGAATTTATAACAGTATTAGCAAAAAGTATAAGTTTTTATTACTTATTTACAGTTTTATTTATAAGAAAATTTTTTAATTTTGTTTTTACTAGATTATCGGCTAATTATCAAAAAGCAATAAAATTTAATCCATTTTTAAGTAATTTATGTTTTATATTTTTTACAGGTTTAATATTTCCATTAACGGCTTTTATAACTGGTTCGAACGGTTTATATGTTGGTCCACTGTTTTTGCTTGGTATGTTAATAATGGCGGCCGCCGTGCTGTCAATGCCGAGTTTCTTTATTGGATTTTTTTCAACAATTTTTCCAGAAAAATTATTTGGTAATTCATTAAATAGTTGCAATATTCCAGCAGAGTATTACAAGATTGGGTATGTAAAATTATTTTATTCTTTGAAAGACGTTAATTTTAAAACAAATGTAATAAGTGTATTAAAAAATATTATTTTATTTTTACCAGCATTAATGTTGATAGTAATATCAATTGTAATTGGAGTATTAATAAGTACATTGGCGGCTATAGTTTTTTCTTTTAGTTTAATTTTTAATATTTTCTATATTCCATTAAGTAATCCTTTAGAATGTTTCAGTATATTAAAAAGTCACGCGGATTTATTAACAATATTATTTTGTATAGGTGTAATTGGTTCAGCAGCAAAATCATTAGACCCTATTACAACCGGTGTTATGTCAATGATATTAGTTATAATTATAATATATAAATCATTTATTGGAATGAAAAAATCTATTTAAATCATTTCCAAGAGTGTAAAAAGAATGTATAATTATATAATTATAATTATATATTTATAAAAAATATATAAATATAATTTTTGTATAAAATATATTATGAGAAACAAAAAAAATAAAAATAAAGATAAATGTGGTTTACCTTTAGTTAGTATTTGTACACCAACATTTAATAGACGACCGTTCTGGGAAATGTGTATTAAGAATTTTTTTAATCAAGATTATCCGCGTGATAAAATGGAATGGATTATTATAGACGATGGAACAGACCCAATAGAAGACTTAGTAAAAGATATTCCACAAGTAAAATATTTTAAATATGATAAAAAAATGCCATTGGGAAAAAAAAGAAATATTATGCATGATAAATCATCAGGAGATATATTAGTTTATATGGATGATGATGATTATTATCCGAAAGAACGTGTGTCACATGCAGTAAATATGTTACAAAATAATCCTACTGCGTTATGTGCTGGTTCAAGTGAAATTTATATATGGTTCAAGCACTTACAAAAAATGTGGCAATTTGGTCCATATAATGCTAATCATGCCACCGCAGGAACATTTGCATTTAAAAGAGAATTATTAAAAGATCATTGTTATGATGAAAAAGCAGCATTAGCAGAAGAAAAAGCATTTTTAAAAAATTATTCAGTTCCCTTCGTCCAATTAGAACCAAAAAAAACTATTTTGGTATTTTCACATATTCATAATACATTTGATAAAAAAAAATTATTAGAAAATGGACAAAATCAATTCCAAAAAGAATGTAATAGAACAGTTGATGAATTTGTAAAAGAACCAGAAATGAAAGAATTTTATATGAATATAATAGATGGATTATTAGAAAATTATGAACCGGGAGATCCAAAAAATAAACCAGACGTTTTAAAACAAATTAAAGAAATAGAAGAAGAACGAAGAAAAATGGCCATTGAAAATCAACAAAAACAACAAGAACAAGGAGAAGGTAAAATTATTTTGAATCAAAATGGAGAAAATATAGAATTAAATAATCAACAAATTGTTCAAATTATGCAAAAACAACAGGAGCAATTACAAAAATTTTCAAAACTTTTACAAGAGAAAGATGAAAAAATAAAAGAGTTAGAAGAGGAAATATTGAGTTTTAATATAAAAGATATAACAAAAGTTGAAATAAAAGATAACAATAATTTCATTAATATTAATTCAAAATTAGATAAAGTTATACAATTGGTAGGGATGGCCATGCAATCCATGCCAGAGATAGGAGAGGTAGTGGTAGAAAAATCAAATAAAATTTTTCCACTGACTCAAGAATCAGATGAAAATATTAAATTAAATGTCTCCACTGGAAATCCTGATTTACAATGAAAATTTGTAGTAGATGATTATACTTTAATCGGTAATTAACTTCCTCCTGATAATGGCGGAGAAAGTTCTCTACCGCTGGATGTAAATCATTTAAATACAATATCTTCCCAAATTGCAGACGTTTAACATAATCATTCATAAATAATATAAATAATATAAATACATAAATGATATATTAGATAATGAAATTACCTGTTAATTATATAATAATTTTCCATTCGGTAGGAATATTTTTCATTGTACAAAGTGTATCTTATAATTTTAAAAATGCAGTTGCGGAACGTGATAGGATTAATAGTAGATTAAGTATATTAGAGATGAAATTTAATAATCTGTAAAAAAGAATAATAAGTAATTATATTATATAGAGTTAATATAATATGATTTTATCGTTAAATTGTGCACCAACGCTAATTTTTATTGGTTTTTCATTAATACAAATATTAATTGATTTATATAAAGGTGTTATTAATGATGCATTTATTAAATTTATAGTTATGGTTGTTTTTTCACTTATATTAAATATTTTATGTGATTTAGGATATAAGGTTGTTGCTTGGTTTATTGTATTTATTCCAATTATTATGATGACATTAATTTCTACTTTATTACTAAAAGTATTTGGAACAAATCCAGATGAGAAAGATTTAAGATCACAAATAAAGCAAGGAGGTAAAGATATTTCTAATAATTTTGTGGAAAAAGATGATAGACATTATTTAGGTGGGGCAAATTTATTAAATCAACAAAAATATGCTTATTTTTATGATAAATTAAATTCACTAGAGAGAATAGATAGAAATAAACACAGAATAGACTTTTATGATGAAGTAGAAGATGTATATAATTTACATAGTCCAGTTAAAGATTTATATGATTTATCAAACAATCCAATAAAATATACTATGGTTGACACAATTATAAATTTTTTTGGAGATAACTTTTTTACACATCAAGTTTCTTCATATTTTAATATAAATCATCCATTAAAAAATTCTAATTTATCATATTATTCTAATACAAATAAAAACACTAAATTAGAACCAGACTATGAAGTAAGATTAGATAAAATGGATGGAACTGATTTTTCATCTTATGAAAAAAAATATAATGAAACATATTTATTAGATGGACAATTATTATTTACACGTAATAAATACAAAAAAACGAAAGAAAAACATCCGGATTTAAATGAAATAACAATAAATAGAATTATTGATAATGAATGGAATGAATTAACAGCCGAACAACAAGAAAGATGGAATATAAATGCTGAAAAAGATTAATCCAAAGAAAATAAAAATAATGTAAATTATAATCCATATAATTTTTCTAATAATTTACCAAAACCTACCCCAGTATATGAAACATCATCATCTAAATATAGACATAATGGGCCTTGTCCTATTAATGAAACTAAACAAGCATTTAAACAAAAAACAGGACTAGATTGTTATGAAGCATGTCCTCCGGGAAAAGAAAGAAATTCAATGGATGTATGCGTAAGACCCTGCCCAAATGGAGAAGAAAGAAAAATGATAAATGGTAATTGTGAAAACGTGGAGTAATTTTGTTACAAAATATTTAAATAAACAATATAAAATTTATTATTTATATTATAATAATGCATAATTTAAATAATAAATGGACGCTATGGTTACATTTACCATACGATACTGATTGGAGTATTAATAGTTATAAAAAGGTAACAACATTTGATACATTAGAAGATTGTATTATATTAATTGAAAATATAAATAAAGAAATTATAGAAAAATGTATGTTATTTATTATGAAAAATAATATAAAACCCATATGGGAAGATGTTGAAAATAGTAAAGGAGGGTGTTTATCATATAAAATTAATACAGAAAATGTTTATAATGTTTGGAAAAAATTAAATTATTATTTAATTGGCGAAACATTAATAGACGATAAAGATATAATGGATAATATAAATGGTATTTCAATTAGTCCAAAAAAAAATTTTTGTATTATAAAATTTTGGATTAAAAATAGTGAAATTTTAAAGAAAAATTGTATTTATAATGAATTAAATATAGAAACTGAATCACCCGATAATGAAAAAAAAGACATATTTAAAATAGATATGTTATGTAATATTGAAAAACAGCACTGTCTTTTTAAAGATCATGAAATTCTTTACTGATTTATATAATATAATATATAGTTATATATTATATGATAAATTTTGAATCTCTTACTAGTTTATCTCAAATTGTAAGCAAATTATCTATATTTTTATTTATTATTGCTGCTAATTATGTAGGTGACATTTTTTCTTGTGGTATTAGAAATTTTATGAAAGAATATATGATTTTTAAACATATAATTGGTATTTTTATTATGATATTTTTTGTTGGCTTAATTCAAGATAATTTAACAATACAAACGAGAATTAGTCAAAGTTTTATATTATATTTTTGGTTCATTTTTATTATGAGAGCACCCACCATTATCACTATAGCAACTATAATAATTATTTGTATAATCTATATTATTGATTTATATATAAATGATTTAAAAACCAAATTAGACAAAAATAAAGAGATAAATGAAAAAAATAGTATATTAATAGAACAATATACTAATATAAATAATTTTTTATTTAGTATTAGTTTCTTAATGAGTATTATAGGAACTTCTATTTATATTTATATTCTCAAAAGAAATTTAGGTAAAAATTTTAATATATATAGATTTTTACTTGGAACTCGTGACCAAGAATGTTTCAAAAAAGATGTTGTTAAGAAATTTAAAAACAATCCATTATTTTGGGATATTCAACGAGCACGTAAAGGAACAAAAACTATTTAATTAAAAAGTTTTTAACCACGTATTGCCTATTACACTATACATTGCTCATAAATTAATATCAGTATCGGTCACTGACGTATTCTATCCAAAATTATCCTCTGCATATCTTTTATAAATCCTCTGAATACAAACGGCTGCGCTCCGTTTTACATTATATTCGCGAAATAGACTCTGAATGATACTAGCAAATAGATTATATGGTCCGAAGTTAATTTCTGTTGACTTAGAATAAATAAGAACTAGGGCCGACTTGTGTGCAAGAGAATTCATCTTTACTATGACCCAGCCTTAAGAACTCCGAAGAGTTTACTGGGGTCTTTTTAATCACATGCATAAGTGAGAGAATCTATTACAAGAAGAAGTGCCTATAACAAACACGACACGGGGCCAGCGAATGTTTTTTTTCGAATAGTAGCACGTTTTATAGAAATAGTCAACCGCCGCACGACACTCCTCGACCGTGAACTTGAGCCATCGCTCGCCCCGACAAACATTCCGAGGGCAATAACGGTCACAGACGCATTCTCTCCACTCTTCTCTCAAATCGCACCCCCTCCAAATCTTCTGCATATACACGGCAGCGCGCCTTTTTACAGTGTATTCGCGAAACAGACTCTGAATGATACTAGCAAATAGATTATACGGTCCGAAGTCAATTTCTGTTGACTTAGAATAAAGAAGAACTAGAGCCGACTTGTTTGCAAGTGAATTAATCAACATTTTAACTTAGATATTTAATTTTATTTCCTTTGTTACTATTATTAATTTTAAATCATTTTTTTTTTACATCTAACAAAAAAATGATATTAATTTATTTTATTTTTCTAATTCTCTCTCGCGTTAATTACACTATTTATGTATATGATTATTTAACTAGACGAACTAGGTGGTAACGGTGCTAAACATAAACGAATCTCTCCAAGCGATGCAACATTATATTTAACAATTAGTGGACGATTATTTTCCAAAAATATTTCAATTTGATTACATAAATTTGTGCATTTGATAAAATAAACTAAATTTTTAAGAGAAAATTCACCCTGAATAATTGAATCACTTGTTAATTTTTGGACAAATTGCATAGAACCTTGTGTTTCTGTTCTTCTAATTTCTGCTTTTGCATATTGTCCGGCACATTTAAAAATTAATTCATCACCAACTGATTTAATTTCTAATTTTTCTGAGATATTAGCTAAATCTCTCACTATTTTTTGAAAATCAGATGAAGGCATATTAATAATTGATGAAAATTTAACATCGGGTATTTCAAGTTCATCTTGATCTGGTTCAATTAAACGCAATTTTTGAATTTTAGATTGTTTTATATCTCCATTTTCAAATTTTAGACCTAATTCAGTAACAACACCATCTATATAATCATCATTTTCAATATAAATAGTTAAAGTATCATCATTATCAATTGATGTAATAAGTTTAAATAAATGAAACATATTAACGCCAACAATAATTTTATCATGTTTGCATTCATAAAATTCAAAATTTGAAGCTTTCAATGCTAAATGAACTAATATAGTATGTGTTTTATCCATATTTATAATTTTAATACCGTCTTTTGTAAATACTATGTTTGTATCTAATAATATATCTTTTAATGCGGTCATTAAAATTCTAAAAGGAGCAATCTGTACTGTTTTTATAGTTAATACATTATTCAAATTGGTTTCATTATTATCTATAGATAGATTAGTTAATTTAGTTTCTATTGACATTTCTAATAAAATATTTTATTAGAAACCTTTAAATAGTTATAAAAAATTATAATTATTGAATTTATTATTAATTTTATATGAAATTAATATCAAATAAATTAATAATAAATTCAATATTTAATAATTTATTAATTGGTGAAATTCAAAAACCTGTCAATTTGTATTCAATTCAATCTATTAAAAAATTTTATTTAGATCAAAATATTTATTATGATTTTTATAATGAATTTTGTATTTCATTTATGAGTTGTGATTATAAAGACGAATGTTTATTAGATAGAAATTTATTTAAATTTTATAACAAATATCCCAACTTAAATATTGAAAATGTTATTACTTATGATTTAATTATAAAATGGAATATTTTATATCCCCCACACAAGTAGAAATTGAAAGAAATGAAATTATTAAATCTATTTATTTCAAATTATAATAAAAGTAAATATTTAATGAAATCAATTTTTTACTTTTATTATAAATTTTTAATTTAAAGAATACACTTATATTTATATATATATATAAATGGAAAAAGAAAATACTATTATGTTACCAGAAACTATAACTGTTCCTACTAAACATTGTGTTTTAATGTTTAATATTCTCAATGTAGTCGCCAAACGTGGTGCTATTAATCCCGATGAATTTAAAGTTGTTGGTGAATTAGTTGATTTTTTAAAAGAAGAATTAAAAGTTGAAGAACAAACTAAACAACTTCCTCCTGTGGCCGAATAAATTAATAATATAATACATTTATCATTTCTATAGTTTTTGATTGTTTATTATATTTAACACCAAAATAAATTATATATAATTTATTTCTTCTTACATATGATTTTTTATATTTACCAAACATATTATACATTAATAGTTAAAATTATTGGACAGTGATCTGAACCCGAAATTTCATTTTCAATTGTTTGATTAATATTTTTATCGCTTTCAAATAATTCTTTTGATACTAAGAAATAATCTATTCTCCAACCATTACTGTCTTTCCTTATTGCTTTCATAAAATTAGACCAATAAGTTGAGCTTTCTTTTGTTGGATTTAAATTTCTAAATACATCAATTAAATTTAAACTTTCTATCATAAATGTAAAATCTAGTCTCTCAAAATCAAAGAATCCTGCCACTTTATTTTTTTTTGTATTTGGATTTGTAATATCAATATCCAAATGTGCTACATTCATATCACCGCATATAATTACATTTTTCTCTTTCTGTAATTCTGAAATATAACTCATAAATTTTGTATTCCATTCAGCTCTAAATTTAAATCTATTAGAATCTAGTTTTTGAGAATTTGGAACATACACATTTACCAAAATAAACTTCTCTAATTCTAAGGCAACAATTCTTCCTTCAACGTCAAAATCAGGTGTATCCAAATTTTTTATGGGTGGGTTAACACACCAAATAGTAGTTCCGCTTAAACCTTTTCGTTGACTACTTCCATCTGTTGAACTCCAAAAACGATAAGGATATCTTATTTCAATTTCACTAGGTAAAGTTACCTCGCTTTCTCTGCATTTTGTTTCTTGCAAGCAAACTATATCAAAATAATTATAATGTTTACTTTCACTTATTTCACTAAATAATGCTTTCGTTAAACTGTTATTTTGTCTTTCGTCTGGTTTAAGTCTGGCGCGCAATCCAGCAACATTCCAGCTGAAAATTTTCATAACAATCGTTATAATATTATTACTAATATATCTTTAATATTATAATCAATTTTTTTTAAATATGCGTTGAAAATGACATTGCATTTAGTATATTATGATCTATTTTATCATGTAAAATCTGTGTATGAATAAATAACATTATTAAATATCTCACTAATGATTTACCGATAAAGTCATACATTTCTTTAAAATTATTTTTTTTTAAAATATTATTAGAAAAATAGCCTACTATTAATGAAAACATTGATGTTTCTTCTAAACTGTAATTGTCATAATTTATTTCAACTGCTGTATCTGATACTAAATTTCCTATTGTTTTAATATTTTTTTTTAAAGAGTTGATTAATTTGTAACCATTATCATTTTTTTCTTCTGTTATAATTGGAACATTTACCCAAGACATAAATATAGATGACGTTTTTTTTATTTCTTTTTTATTATGCGACATTTTTGCTAAATTTCCAGGTGCAGTTTTTACTCTCCTCATCAAACTATATATTAAATATAATTTAATATTAATATCAATTTTTTAATTAATATCTATATTACAAAATAGATATTAATTTCTCCCTACTCCGGATCGAACGGAGGACGTTGTGATTTCTGCTGGGAACCAATTACAGTCACACGCTCTACCAACTGAGCTATAGAGAGATATAAAAATTTATCCTAAAATAGATACAGAGGAGCCCGTATAATTTATAATATAACAAATCTTTATATTATTTTTTTATTATTTATAATACTGTCTTACAATAGTATAAAATACTATAGATATTAATCCAACTAATAAACTAATAAACTAATAAACTAATAAACTAATTAACTAATTAACTAATTAACTAATTAACTAATAAACTAATAAACTAATTAACTAATGAATTTTTATCTTCTTTTTTTTGTTTTAGACGATTTTGTTCCTTTTTTTACATATCCAAATTTTCCTTTTTTGGTAAAATATCCATGTTTTTGTAGACGTTTTTCTTTTTTTGCTGTATTATGTTTTTTTTTTGATACAATACGTCCGTGTTTATTGTAATATAAATCATTTTTTGTTAAACCTCCTTCGGTCTTATATGCTGTACCATACCATACTTGACGTCTTGCCCCTGTTAATAATTGATATGTTTTTCCTTTAATGTGATATAATCCATCTGTAGATTTCATATGTTTTTTCATCTTTTTATAAATTAAAGAGAGAAAATAAAAATATTTTTAATTAAATTAATTATTTAATTAAAATAATTATCTAAATATTATCATAAATAATATATAAATGACTGATTATAATAAAATTATAACAACAGTAAATTCTATTACTCCCGATTATCAATTTATACCTGATCTTAATAATACTATTGTTATTGATACTTCTGAAAATAGGATAGGAATTAATACAATTACCCCCGATGAAAATATACACGTTAGCGGAGGAACTATTAAAACACAGGATTTAATAGTTTTAGGAGATTTAAGTGTAAACAGTTTTTCTAGTGATTTATTGCCTCGTGATGATTTATCATATAATATTGGAAGTATTACTAAACGCGTTAATGATATATTTATTGGTTCTGGGTCCGTGTATATGGATAAAACACGCATTTTTAGAATGGCAGATTATACACGTCATAATGGAGGCCCTGGTAATGATATATCTGCACTTATTATAGATAATTCTGGAAAACATTTAGATATATCTGATATTAGACATGTTAATATTCAAGGTGATATATCTTTAAATAAAAATTTAGATTTATCTGATCAATTATTAGTTCATGGTGATGTATCCTTTATGAGTAAATTATATGTAAAAGACGATACTTCTTTTAATAATCGCGTTGATATTAAAGAACAATTAACTGTTTTAAGTGATGTATCTTTTATGAGTAAATTGGTAGTTATAGATGATTCTTCTTTTAATTCAGATATTGATGTTAGCGGTGTTCTTCATATTAAAAAATCACTTACGCCAGACGGACTTATCACTACTGGAACTAAAATTTATACTACTTATGAAAATAATTCTTCAGGAAATATAACAACCCGCTTAATTATTGATCCTTCCGGCGACGGGATTATTGGTAATCCTGCCAGACAAGGTGAAGTTGTTATTTATGGAAATTTAGATGTTAAAGGAAGTTCTACTTTTATTAACTCTACTAATATTGATATTAGTGATAATATTATTAGAATGAATGCTAATCATACTTCTGTTACTGATGGCGGTATCGCAGTTATTAATTCTAGTGGGGATGATAAACTTTTTACTTATAATAATCCAGGCAATTATTGGACTACCAATGATAACGATATTAATTTGGGACCAAACGGAGGAGTTATATCATCTGGATTTATGAATATTGATAACGTTAATATTGATGGTAATAGTATATCTACCGATACTGGCGATTTAAATATTAGTTCTGCCGGAGGTGATATTTATACGCAAAATACTAATCTTAATTTAGGAAGTGGGGTTCTTACTGTAAATAGTGTTGTAAACGCCCATGTCCCTACTGGTTCTATTATTTTATGGTATGGAAATAGTAATAATGTTCCAGCTGGATGGGCTGTTTGTAATGGATTAAATGGAACTCCAAATTTACAAGGAAGATTTGTAGTATGTTCTGGAACTTCTGAACATACATATAGCGAAGGACAAACCGGGGGAACTGATGACTATACTTTAAATACTCAACAAATACCTTCCCATAATCATGGTTCTGATAATACACAAACTACACACACACATGCATATGTAAATGAGACAATAGACACGGGACACACACATGCATATGTAAATGAGACAATAGACACGGGACACACACATACATATGTAAATGAGACAATAGACACGAGCCACGACCATGCATATGTAAATGAGACAGTAGACACGGGACACACACATACATGTGTAAATAATTCAACAGACACGAGCCACGACCATATCGGCTCTAGTGGCCAGTACAGCAATAGTCATAACCATGGGGCTCAGATGAGCTCGGTAGGAACCTCCTGTACAGTCCAATCATCAGGTACCAAGCTTTCAGTAGACTCACATAGACATGGAGGAGCACCCCACAGCCACACGACTACCTCCCAGCAGCACAAACACAGCTTTGATGTTGAATTCCACAGTTCGGCGAGCGAGGACGGTGATGGCGTACAGGCTCTCATGACAGATAATAACCGCCACGCCAAGACGTGGCTGAGTAGTGTTGCCAACAGCGTCATGCAAACCGGTAACGCCGCCCCCACGGGTAGTACTTCAACGACGTCGACATCGACCGCCCAAACCAGCTGGACCGTCGGCCAGATGACGAGCTCGATGGCTCATGACCACGAAACATCGCTAGATCTGACGAGTTTGAGTGCCACCATCGGCAACAAGACCATGGCCCATGCTCATACGGTGACGGTACAAAGCGCATCACAAAATCATAATCATAATACACAAATACAAAACAAAGCACAAAGTCATCTTCATAATATACAAATACAAAACAAAGAACAAAGTCATAGTCATGATATACAAATACAAGACAAAGCACAAAGTCATCTTCATAATATACAAATACAAAACAAAGAACAAAGTCATAGTCATAATATACAAATACAAGACAAAGCACAAAATCATAATCACGTAATACAAAATACGGGCGGTGGTAATACTTTTGATAATAGACCTAAATATTATAGTTTATGGTATATTATGAAATTATAAATATATATATATCTAAAAACTTATAATATATATATATAGTTTTTAAAGCTAATTCACTATAAATTTTTTTGATTTTGATATAACCAACTATTTATTGTATATCTATATGTCCTATTTTTTAAATCCATGGTTAAATGAGGATGTGTCCAAAACGGAGGAAAAACTATAATTTGTCCTTTTTTTAATTTAACTTTTATATCTTGTATTGGAAAATAAAATTCTCCGCCTTCATAATCATCATTTAAACAAATTATTACACTTGCTATTCTTGTTTGATTAATATTAACAGGAGTATTGGTATCATAAATACCATCTTTATGAACTCTTGTTGCTCCAAATATTTTACGAAATTGAAATCCTGAATTTCCGCCAACGGTTAAATCATAATCTTGTTCCAAATGTGTGTTAATATTATTAAATATTCTTGTTGTTCTATTCATTATATCGTTAACTAAAGATTTATTAAAAAAATTATTTAAATTATCATTATTTAATATAAATGTATTACAATTTACATTATTTCCGGGTTCCCAAAGTTGATTAGAATAACTATTATTACTAATAAAATTATCTATAATTTCTGTATAAAAATCACAATCATCGTAATTTAAAATAGTTTTATCATCGATTAGAAAAATATTATTACTTGTATCACGTTTTTTATATCTATTAATTAGAGTTTCATTATTTTTAAATTGTTTACAAGTATCTTGAAATACTAAAAATTTAATTATTTTAGTATCATTTATTTCTGAATCAATTATTATATTTTCCACATTATCAATATATAAAACTTCTTCAAATGTAGAACCATTAATAGTTATAGTTTCGTTGGTAGAATTATTTAAAATAATTACAAATTCATTATTTTTATCAATTATTAAGTTTTTTATTTTAAATTCATCCATTGTTATAAGTTTTAATCTTTCAGTGTGGATATTCAATTTTTCAGATACATAATTAATTAAATCTCTTATTTTATCATTATCAATTAAATTATTTAATTTTTCTCTATCAAATGTAATCATTATTTAATGTTAATTTTAATATAAATTTATTTTTAAGTTATTAATATTTAATATAACCAAGTATTTATAGTATACCTATATGTTTTATTTAATAAATCATTAGAATAATGAGGATGAGTCCAATATGGAGGATAAACTAATATATCTCCTTTTTTCATTTTTATTATTCTATTTTGAACTGGAAAACATATTTCTCCGCCTTCATAATCATCATTTAAACAAATTATAACACTTAAAAATCTTTCTTTTGTATCTTCAATAAATCCATGTACGCCATCAAAGCGTGAAGTAGATTCTCCAAAAATTTTACAAAATTGATAACCAGTATCAGCTATTATATTATCTAATATAGGTATTTTATTTTCTTTTCTTAAATGAGAAATTAAATTTTTAATAACATTAAATAGTAAATTATCAATTTTTTTATTTAAAATTTTATTTGGGTGATTTTTTGAAATCATATAAGATAATGATTGTCTATTGATATTGTGGTCCCCTGATGTTTTATTAATAGATTTATTTTCAATATTATTATCAATAAATCTATTTATTAAATCACAATGATCTTTATTAAATATTTTTAAATCATTAATAAGAAATATATTATCGCCTTGTAAATATTTATTTTTATCTTCTATTGAATTTTTTTTACTGGAATTTTCTATTAGTATATATTTTATATCGCTATAAGTTAAATCAGTATCAATTTCTATATTTGAATCACTATCTATAATTAAAACTTCTTTAAACTTTATATTATTTATAGATATTTCATCGTGTATAGAATTATTTAATATTATTACAAAATTATTTTGTATATCTATTGTTAATTGTTTATTTTGAAATGTATCAATTATTTTAATTGATAATTTTTCTTTTTGTAAATTATATTCATTTGAAATATATTGTATTAATTCCCTCATTTTATATTTATTTGTATGTTCATTTAATAATTTTCTATTCATTTAGTTAATATCTTATTTTTTTTTTAAGTAATTAAATATAACATTATATATATAATGGCATTTACAAGATTTCACGATGACCCGTGTAGAATACAAAAATATTTAGATGAAACTACATACGTTGGAAATTATGAAATTAATGTTCCTGGTAATGGTGATAGACCTACATTTTTTAATGATCCACATTTACGTATGCAAAAATGGGGAGCTAATTTATCTCAAAATAAAACAGAATTAGAAAGTGATTTAAAAGGAATTACTAGAAAATTAAATAGCGATTCTGTAGAACAAAATAATTATCTTGATCATAATTATAATAATAATTTATATAATTCTAATATTTATCCAGTACATAATGATGAAATTACACATCAACCCAGATCAACTAATCCGGCTTGGTCTGTAAGAGAAATTGATTCTATTAATACACCTAATAATTTTAAATATTTATTTATGGATCCACAACAGCATGTATGTATTCCATTTAATAATAATATTTCTTCAAGAATTGTAGAAAAAGATTATTATTCTATTAATCACAATTTTAAAAATTAATTTTTAGATTAATAAATCATACATTTATTACAAATATAATAATAAATAATATATTTATTATTTATTATTATATAATGGCCGCAATTGCTATTCCAATAGTAGTATTAGGAAGTTTATATATATTATCTGAACAAGAAAAGAAAAAAGAAAGTTTTCAACAACAAGTGCACGAAGAACAAGAAAAAAAAGAATTTATAATAGGTAAAAAAGAGGAAGGATTTACTAATTATCAAACACAAAAACTTAATAATTTTGAAAAACCGATGACTAACTCTGTTAATAGTTATAATAATTCTAATCAACATACAGATAAATTTTTTGTTTCGCCCAATGTTAAATCTGATAATCAAATTGCTCTTATGAATGGACAACGTGTAAATGCAGATACTTTTAAACACAATAACATGCAACCTTATTTTGGTGGTAAAATTAGAGGTGCCACTAGTGATTTTAATAATACAGAATCAATTTTAGATATGAAACAAGGATATGGAAGTCAAGTATTTAGTAAAAGTGAACAAGCACCACTATTTAAACCAAATGAAAATGTTAATTTGTCACATGGAACAGCAAATAATACTAATTTTATACAATCACGAATGAATGAATCAATGAAAATGAATAATGTAACTTTATGGGAACCACAAAGAGTCGGGCCTGGATTAAATTTAGGATATGGTGCGCAAGATAAAACTGGATTAAATACTGGAGGTACTGAAGGAAGTGGAGGTTTTAATGCTGGTATGGTTTCAAGAGAAACTTGGATGCCTAAAAATGTTGATGATTTAAGAGTTAATACAAATCCAAAACAAACTTTTGATTTAAATGGACACCAAGGTCCTGCTAATTCAATTATAAAAATACAAGGTGATAATAATAAAATTGGTAAAGTAGAAAAACATAATCCAGAAAAATATTATGAATCAGGGCCCACCAGATGGTTTACTACTACCGGCGCAGAAAGTGCTCCCCCAATTAGAAGTACTCAAGTAATTCCTATGGAAAATAGAATTGATACAACAAGAGAATATTATGGTGGTGGTGGACATGCTTTATCTGGAAATGCTACATATACCGATGTTACATATGAAGAATCCAAAAAACAAAATTTAGGTGGATTACCGGTTTCTAATGCCTCTGCCAGAGGTCAAAATGTTGCAACTCCCAATGATTATGCGTCACAAAGTTATAAAATATTACCAAATAATAGAACAACTGATCAACATATGCCTGAAATGGGCGGAATATATGGTATGGCCAAAGCTGTTATTGCACCGTTATTAGATATTTTACAACCAACTAGAAAAGAAAATGCTATTGGAAATTTAAGAGAATCAGGTAATTTTAATGGAGGAGCAAGAACAGGTCATATTTATAATGAATATGATAAAACTAAAACAACTAATAGAGAAATGACTACTGGTAAAATTGATATGAATTATCTCAACGTACAGGGTCAAAATCATAGAACCGGTTATCAATCTGCACAATATCAACCAGTACAAAATCAACGTGATAGTACAAATCAAGAATATATTGGTACTGGTTCATCCCAAGGAAGTGGATTAAGACCATATAATGCTGCTTATGCTCAAAATAATAATGTTAATAAAACATATGAATCTAGACCTAATCAAGGTTCTATGAGTTTATTTAATAATCAGAATAATATATCTATGAATAGAGATGAAAACATTTTCAAAAACAATAGACAAGCCGCTCCATCTGGAGGACCATCTCTGGTTCCTTCTCAAGAATTTATGGGTAAAATGAATAGTCAAGCAAGTTATGATAGGAAATTTGATTCTAATAGAATGGATCCTTCTCTATTAAATGCTTTCAAAAATAATCCTTATACGAAATCTCTTGGTTCTGTTGCATAAAAATAATTAAAAATTATAATATAATTTAAAATATTATAATTTTTACATCGTAATATATAAATTATTAAATTAAAGACCTTTATATTCTATTAACAATGAACTAATTCCTGATGGAGTTTCTACTATTCCCGATGCTCCATATCTTGATGTATAAATAGAAATTTCATCATTTGCTAGACAATTAAAGATCCACGTTATTGTACCACTTGCTGTAAATATTTGTATATCTTGATTATTATCAATAAATGTATTTCCTATACAACTAACTGGACCTTCCATTATATTATTTTTGGCCAATCTAAAAGAAACTGCAGTTTTATCAATATTAGATCTAGTAACTAAATTTACGGTAACTTTATAATAACCTGCTAATAAAATTGTAGCCCCGGAACTAGTAGATGATATCATAATAGGATTAGTGTTATGAATATTATTTATAGATGTATTCCAAGAAGCATATTTAAGCCAATCTGTTATATTATTTGAGACACCATTAATATCATTAGATGTAATTATATTATTAGTTGTATCTCCATTATTTACTAGATTATTAAAAAGATTAACTGTTTGATAAAATTGTTGATTATTAATATTATTTGATATTGCTGTTTCATGAGAATATATTTTATTTGAAATTTCTATCATACTAATATCTAATGCATATATTTGACTAGATGATATATCCCCGTTGAGTAATAAATTATTAATTTTTATATATTGAGCAGATAAATCAATTGTATTAATTGGATTATTATTCATTGTTTCAATTACAAATTTGTTATAACTTAAATATAACGTGGCCTTCTGGTTAGAGAAATCATAGCAAACCATATTAATTAAAATAAATAAATATTATATATTTTAATATATATTATTATGGATTTATAATATACTAAAATATAATATTTTATCATAAATAAGGTATATATTGCATTACGTTATTATCATATACAGTTACTCTAAATAAATCATTATAACCTTCTACATATACAGTATCTCCATTATAAACATTATCACAACCCTGATCGCTTGTACAACTTTTATTTTTAAATGTTATAGGTAATTTAATCATATTATTTTTATCATTCATTGTATAAAAATTCCATTTATCTCTATTACTAAATAATGGGCGTCCCATTAATGGTAATATTGTTTCTCCTCCATGAACCCGTGTTAAAATTCCTATTTGTCTATAATTTGTGTCTACAGATTGAGTTGGTTGATTTATTGGAATTTTTGGTCCATTATAATTTTCATTGTTAAATACTCTATCGTCTCTTGTTGGAGCGCTATATGGATTTAATAATATATCATTGTTTACATTTGAAAAAGAATAACTTGGTTTTGGAAATAAACCTTTTTCTCTTTGTATGTAATCTTTATTTTTACAATTGCCTTTTATACCTCTATAATCATATGATGATTTACTTAGTAAATTATTACTTTTATTTGAATTTATATACAAAAATATTAATACTGTTAAAATTAATAAACCAAAAAATAAAAATGTATAATTTTCAATACATATTATACCAGGAGGACATTTTTTTGCCATATTCTATTATATATATATAATAAAAATATATAATAGAATTTATTATTACATTCTTAGATTAATTTTCAGGGCTTCATTTTATGTTCTGTTTCTCTTTTTTTTTGGTTATTATCATCTTTCTTATTCATTTTATCTTGTAATTCGCCACCATCATCTTCGTTCATACCGTCCAATTCAATCGAACCCCCTTCTTTATTAAATTTATCATTTTTTTCTCCGTTTCCTCTACCTTTTTCAAGGTTACTATCAAAATTTCCTTCTCTTAATATAAATTTATTATTTATTATATCAATTATAATTATTGATAAGTTATATAAAAAAATTTTATTACCAATTATAAAATAGCCAGTAAATAAAATTGTAAAATATATAAATATTACATTGTATTTTTTATTTAATAATGATGAAAATAAATACAAATAAGAAACAATTCCTATTAAAAATATCATAATTGATTTATTATTCAAATTAAACATTGTATATTATATAAATATATTTATTCTGGTTGTTTTGTTTTGTTAAATATACTTGATAACCCACCTAAATCTATTTTTCCAATTGCTCCCATTGCTTCGTGTAATGCTGGTGTTATATCTTTTAATCCTTTTAATAATTCATTTTGCTGTTTAACTAACTCTTTTGTTGAATCAGACATAGATTTTATTCCATTATCACCAATTACTTGTTCTAAATTATCATATGCTGCTTCCATTTTATCTGCTTCACCTAATTGTTTTTGTAATTGATTTTTATTTGGAATATTATATAATCCTGGTGTTAATTTTTGTTTATTTTGATATCCTGATTTTATTCCTTTTTTTTCAAAATTTTTTAAAATTTTACTTGCTTCATTGCTTACATTATCTAAATTATCTATTTCTTTTTTATCTGGTAATATTGGATTTTTGTTAAATGCTTTTTTAATTTGCGAATCTTTGTTTTCTCTAAAATTTTCTTTCATATCTGATGCTTCTTTATCATTTAATTTAATTCTATCTTTTACTAATTGTTTACCAGGATTATTTGTATCTTCTTCTTCTTCTTCTGCTTCAATTTCTTCTTCCTCGTTTTTCATTCCTTCTCTTAAACCCATCATATTTTTTATTAAATGGGCTAATGTAGTTGTTAGTAAACACGACAATAAAACTACTGTCATATTTTTTGTATAATAATATGTAATCATACCTACTAAGTAAAAAAATATAACCGCGCTAAATTCTTGTCTCATTATATATCCCAAAATATCTAGTAATGCAATTAATGCTACTAAGTATAAAACATATTTATTTTTGACTATAGAGTTGAAAGAAGTTCCTTTTAAAGTTAAACCTTTTAAATTAAAACCCATTTTATATATAATAAATATAAAATATTTACATTAATAATTGTTTATAAGGATTTAATTCGGTTTCTAATAAAGTTAATTTTAATAAAATTTTTTTTGTTTCTAACTCTTTATTTTTTGATTCAATTAAATTTAGATATTCTAAAATTTTTAATAAAGCTAAATGTTGATTTTCTTTAGATAATTTTTTATATAATATAAATTTTTTACGTTCCTCTAATTGATCTGTTATATAAGGAAGAAAATCTTCAAAATTATTTTCTTTAAATTTATTTAAATTATCATATTCTTCTAATAATTTTTTTTCTTTTCTTTTTACATTTATTAAAGTTCTTTTTATTACTTCATCTTCATATGCTACGTGTTCTCCTAAATAACCTACCATCTTTATTATTATAAATTATTTATATTTAATAATTAATAATTAATTTATAATCATTCTTTTTTTTCTTTTTTTTCTTTTTTTTCTTTTTTTTCTTTTTTTTTTTTTTTTTAATTTGATTTTTTCATCATATTAATAATGTCGTTTTTATCTTCAAAATTTTCTTTAGTATCAATCAAATTTAATGATAATAATAAATTTGTTAATATTATTGAAATTCCTAAAGCACAAGCAACATTTTTACATAACAAAAACATTAATCCAGCTATTACATATAGTAAAACTACAGCATGATATGTTTTATTTACTAAATAACCTACTGATAATGCTATTGATAATAATAAAATAAAATTTGTTAAATTTTCGTTTCTAAAAACATTCTCCATACTTTTTAAACTCAAAAACATTTATAATATTGTTTTATAAAATAATCAAAAAAAAATTTTATATTTTGAAAAAATATATTTTAAAAAAATATAAAAATATAAACATATATTATTTAGGATGAGCAAGGCTTTTGTAGAACCATTATTAAAAGAAGACAATAATAGGTTTGTAATGTTCCCAATTAAAGACCACCAGATATGGGAAATGTATAAAAAACAAGAAGATTTATTTTGGCGAGCAGAAGAAATTGATTTATCAAAAGATATGAAATATTGGGATAACCTTAATGATGATGAAAAACATTTTCTTTCTATGATTTTAGCCTTTTTTGCTGCTAGTGATGGAATTGTTTTAGAAAATCTTGGTTCAAGATTTATGTCTGAAATACAACTTGCTGAAGCACGCGCCTTTTATGGTCTACAAATTGCTATGGAAAATATTCATTCAATTACCTATTCTACTCTTATCGACACTTATATAAAAGATAAAACTCAAAAAAATAAATTATTTAATGCTTTAAATGAATACCCTTGTATCAAAAAGAAAGCAGATTGGGCTATTAAATGGATTCAAGATAAACGTTCCAGTTTTGCTACTAGATTAGTCGCTTTTGCTGTTGTCGAAGGTATATTCTTTAGTGGTGCATTTTGCTCTATCTTTTGGTTAAAAAAACGTGGAATTATGCCGGGATTATGTTTCTCCAACGAATTAATTTCAAGAGATGAAGCACTTCATACTGAATTTGCTGTATTATTACATAGTAAATTAGAGAGACCACTAAAAAAACTTAAAATTGAAGAAATTATTAGAGAAGCAGTTGATATTGAAATTGATTTTATTAATAATGCTTTACCTTGTCGTTTAATTGGTATGAATGGTATGTTAATGCAGCAATATATTGAATTTGTTGCCGATCGTTTGGCTGTTCAACTTGGAGGTGATAAAATTTATGGGTCTTCTTGTCCGTTTGATTGGATGGAGTGCATTTCAATCGAGACAAAAACTAACTTTTTCGAGTCGAGGGTAGCGGAGTATAGTTTAGCAACAAAAGTAGAAAATCCAGACGATGCTTTTTCGTTTGGTGATGATTTTTAAAAAATATAAAAACATATTTTTAGACATCAACTGGTCATTTTTACAACATTTATAATAACCATTACGTCTCCATTATTTTATTATATATATAATAAAATAATGCTTCCGACATGAGAAATATTCGTGAATTATTTTATTTCTCGTTAAGTCTATTATTCGATCTAATTTATTACAATATAAGATAAAAAATTACTATCAACGGCGGTTATTCTTTTTGGGGTTTATCTTTCTTCTTGAAATTTGTTTTTTGTGGGGAAATTGTTGCGCGCGAACGGCGACTTTATTAACCGAATGTATCTCGTGTGACATTAAAGCTTTTTTTTTTGTTTTTTTACGTCCTTTACCTAAAGTTAATTTTGCCATTTTTGGAATTAATTCATCTCTAATATCTAGTTCTGATAAAAAATTGTTTAAATCGCTTATTATTTCTTTTTCCTTTTGTTTTTCTTTATCTGTTTTTGTTCTTATTGATTCTAAATTTATTGGTTTATATGTTGCATTAGTAGTGATTTTTGAATTAGGCGGTATTAATTGATTTTTTTTTGCATCATGTAAAATCGCATTACTTTCATCTAATTTATAAGCTAATGTAGATGTAATATAAATATTATTATAATCACCTGGACGTGTTATATTACCTACAAAATTATTTGATATTTTTTGTATAACATCCTTTACTTCTGTTCTTTTTGAAAATTCTAATACTAATCTATACATAACTAATATTAAAGGTTTATTTGGATTACAAATTGACTCTATTGATTCAAAATTTAATATTACATCTTCTTTGCTTGTATACATTTTACCAAATTCTTTTTCGCTAGGATTAAATAATGTTTCTATTTCATTATTTTGTTTTAAACTATTTTCATTTAAAAAATTCATAAATATGAATAATCTTTCACTATCATCTTTACTATTATATGTTAAATGGTCTATAAATGTATTTATATTCATAGAAGTCAATTCACTTATTAACTCTTTTGTTGCCTGTATATATTTTAAAAAAATATTACAAGCTTCACTTATTCCCGGTTTTGTAAAATATGTTTGTCTAAATAATTGGGGCTGAGCTAACAATTTTAATGATTTTCCAATAACTTCCAAATCTATTTTATTATTACATGCTTCTTCGCTTTCGGTTGCTAATTTATTTATTTTTTTTAAAAGAATCATAATATTATCTGGAACTCCATTATAGGGTTTATTATATTGATTTGCTGTTTTTAATCTTACCAATAAAAACCCATGACTTTTATTATCTTTATTGCTTTTATTTGTTTGTGACGGTATTTTAGTTTGTACTTTTCTACTTTTTCTAGGTTTTGAACTTGACGATTCATATTTTTTTTTTTTTTTTTTTTTTTTTTTTTTTTTTTTTTTTTTTTTTTTTTTTTTTTTTTTTTTGATTTTTTTTTTTTTTTTTTTTTTTTTTTTTTTTTTTTTTTTTTTTTTTTTTTTTTTTTTTTTTTGATTTTTTTTTTTTATTTTTTTTTTTTTGTTTTTTTGTTTTTATTTTTTTTTTTTTTTTTTTTTTTTTTTTTTTTTTTTTTTTTTTTTTTTTTTTTGTTTGTTTATTTATATCTATTTTTTTTTGTTCTATTTGTTGTAATTCTTGGAATGTTAATTCTTTTTTTTTTGGAACTAATGTTTGTGATCTAGTAACTATTTGTGTTTTATTTTTTTTTGGACTTGTTGGTTCTGTAATTTCAGATTTATCTTTTCTTTTTGGAGCACCGCCGGTTTTTATATAATATTTATAACTATCTAATATATTTTCTTTATTAGGAACCAATGCAAAATCCATATCACTAAAATTTAATTTTTGATAAAATTTTTCTTTTAATTCATTAATTAACATATCTAAATTCAATTCTATTTCATTAATACATTCAAGTTCTTTTGTATTCATATCTAATTTATCATATTCTGATATCTGATAATTGAATAATGACTTTAAATTTATTAAAATTTCTTTTAATAATGATTTTTGTGTTTCATTAGTTTTTATTTTACTATAATATTTCTCTATAAAAATATCATAATTTACATCTGTATTTAAATTATGTAAAAATGTTAATATTGCAAAAAATATTTTTAAAGCATTTCCCCCTGCTATTGTAACTATTAAAGGTTGATTATTATATTGTGAAGAACCATCGCCTCCATTTAAATAATTCATAGTAAATTGAAATAATTTATCAAAACTAACAAACATTATTAATTCATAATTTTGTATTACTTCTACGTTGTTAATTAATTTATTTAGTTTTTTAATTTCTATATCAATTGATATACAATAATCTAATAAGTTATAAATATCTTTTCTTTTATAAAATTTATCATCTTCTTCATCTTTTAAAATGATATCTAATTCTTTCTTATATTTTTCTAGAGTTTCTGAAATACCATGATTTAAAGCTTGTGTATTTTTTAATTTTCCTGTTTCAAATCCTTTTAGTCCTAGCATAGAAGAAGCAGTTAAATCATATAATTCTCCAATAAAATTTTTTCTTTTTATATTCCATTTATATTCTTCATTCATTATTATATATATATATCTTCTTATTATAAAAAAGTATTAAAAATATTATTATTATATATATATCTAATGTGTGGTATTATATTTATTTTATCAAAAAATAATACCGATATAATTAAATATATACTTAATGGTTTACAATTAATTCAAAATAGAGGTTATGATTCTATGGGAATATGTTATTTTAATAAAATTAAAAAAACTTATGAAATAGAAAAATTTGCATCAAAAAATACTAGTGATTGTTATATTCTTATTGAAAAATTTTTTCTATCTAATTCAATTTCTTCTAATATTGCATTAGGACATACTAGATGGGCCACACATGGGGGTAAAACAGATACTAATGCTCACCCACATATTTCTAATAAAGGTAATATTATTTTAGTTCATAATGGTATTATTAATAATTTTATGGAAATCAAATCTATGTTAATTAAAAATAATTTTACATTTTTTAGTGAAACTGATACTGAAGTAATAGCAAATTTAATAGAATATTATCTATTATATATGTCCAATAGTATTGAAGATGCTATTCAGAATACGATTGAACAATTAGAGGGAACATGGGCATTAATTATTATTTACACTAAACAACTTGATACATATTATGTTACTCGTCATGGTTCTCCTTTATTATTGGGTACAAATGAAAAGTATACTATTTGTAGTTCTGAATCAAATGGATTTGTTGGTTTAATTTATAATTATATAGTTTTGGATAATCATGATATTATAAAAATAACAAATAACAAATATGAATCTATTAATAAAAACATAAAATATACAATTAAAAAAGTATCTAATGATTCTATTGTTGATATAGATAATAAATATGAACATTGGATGTTAAAAGAAATTATGGAACAACCCGAAACTATTCAAAAAGCATACAATAATGGAGCAAGAATTTTGGATAACAAAATAAAATTGGGTGGATTAGAACAATTATCTCAAATTTCTGATTTTATTGAATATATATTACTAATTGGTTGCGGAACTAGTTATAATGCAGGATTACTTGGAGAATTATATTTAAATTCTAATAATAAATTTATTTGTGTTAAGTCTATTAATGCTTCAGAATTCACTCTAAAAACAATTCCAAAAATTCAAAATAACAAAAAAATTTTATGTATTTTTTTAACTCAATCGGGAGAGACTATTGATGTTTATAATTGTCTTAATATATGTAAAGGATACGGATGTATTACTTTGGGAATAGTTAATAAAGTAGATTCACTCATAGCGAGAGAAGTTGATTGTGGTGTTTATTTAAATGCTGGTTCTGAAATTTCGGTAGCATCAACTAAATCATTTACTTCTATGTTAATTGTATTATCGCTCGTTGAAATGTGGTTTAATAATGATTATTTTAATAATAATAAAAAAATTAATTGTTTACGTAGTATCTCTAGTAGTATAATAAATTTTTTATATGATTTTAAATTTATGAAATCTATTGAAAATATTAAAAATTTTATTTATAATAATACTATAAACAGTATATTTATTTTAGGAACAAATAAATTATACCCTGTTGCGCGTGAAGGTTCTCTCAAAATAAAAGAAGTTACATATATCCATTGTGAAAGTTTTTCTGCTGGCTCATTAAAGCATGGTCCATTTGCTTTATTAGATAAAACAAATTTAACTATATTATTGATTGATTATAACGATAAAAATAATTATCAAAATTTAAAATCAACTTATTATGAAATATTGGGAAGAGAAACTAATATTATTGTTATAACTAATAGTCAAAATGTTATAGATGAATTAAATATTGATATTGATAAAGTTTTATTACTCTATAAGTTGGATTATTATAATGAAATAATATTTAGTATTGCATTACAATATTTAGCATATCAAATATCTATTAAAAAGGGCATAAACCCAGACCGTCCTCGTAATTTAGCAAAAGTTGTATCTGTAGAATGAAATTACCTTCCTGTTCCCATTAATCTTTTCATAGACCATTGTTCTCTAGAACGTTGTCTTTGCAATACATTTGGATATACTTTACTGGTTAGAGATGTATCTTGAATATAATATTCTTGATTTAAAGGATTTACTAAACTAGTAAATTTATTTATATTTATCATAAATTCCTTACTATTATTTTTTAAACTATTTTCTTTATTAGATACTATAGTATATTCCAAATTATTTATAGTATCTAAATTATCTATAAAATTTTTTCTATTATAATCACTTGGATCTTTATTATTTATTATTCTTTTTGAATCATTATTAAAATTTATTATTTTTCTTGATCTTATAGGATAAAAAACACTTCTATCTATTTTTATATTATTTGTTTTTGTCCTTTGATATATAGCATTATCTTCCATGCCCCATCCATATAAATTTGGAAAACCATTACATATCTCAAAATCCTCTCCAATTATTGAAAAAATTCCTCCTAATGTAAAAGTGAAACCAAAAAAATGTTTTACAATTCCCTTTGTTGTTATATAATTTAACATATTTTTTTCACATGGAACCGTATCTATATCATTAAAAACAAATGTTATATTTTTATAATCATCTGGATATTTATCTTTTATTGCTAAAAATCCTATATTTTTTGTTCCTCCTCTAGAAAAAGGTTTGTTTTCTATTTGATGACTATAATATATTTGGTAATCATCATCATTATAATCTTCTAAAATATATTTCATATAAATAGAAAAATGTAATTTCTCTTCGCTTCTATTTTTATATGGTATAATAAAAACTATTTTTGGTATAGACATTATATAATAATTTATATTATTATATATACAATATATACAATATATACAATATATACAATATATACAATATATACAATATATAGAATATATTAACCATATTTGTTTAATATTACAGCAGGAATTAAATTATCTTTGTATTGCTCTAATTTTTTATAACATTTATTTATTGTAACCTCACTTATTTTTGATATATTATTTATTGTAGTTTTTGAAATATTTAAATTGCATATTTGAGAAACAAAATATATTATACCTCCTGCAATTGAATGTGGTGTGTTTTCTGGAATTAAATTATTTTTATCTATTTTATGTGCTATAAATTTACATAAATTTGTTAGTTCATTATTTATATTTAATTTACTACAATATCTATCAATAAATGATAATGGTGTTGTTTTATTTAGTTTTAATATATCATTATTATTATTATTATTATTATTATTATTATTTTTATGTTCTATATCATTTATTATAGATAATGCGTTCTTACATCCTTTTGTTGCGCTTGTATTATCCAAATTAAATATATCAGCTATTTCTTTTGCTGTTCTTGGAAAATTATTTACTCTACATGAGATATAAATTGATGCCGCTATTATGCCGTCTCTATTTAATCCTCTAAATGTTTTTGCCTCTGATATTTGTTTATGAAATCGTGTAGCGTCATCTATTATCATTTTTGGTATACCTGCATTTTGTGATATTATAGTTATTAACTGAAATTCATCATATTGCGATTTCTCTTTATACGGCATCGATTGCCAATCTGTATATCTTTTTATTTTATGCATTTCATAACTTGATCTTCCCGGACATAAAACCTTACAACTATAAGAAGATTCTCGTAATAATGGATTTATTGGCATCCCGCATCTTGTTGGATCACTACTTTGATTATCGTCCGCGCCATAAAATCTCCATTCGGCGGTTTGATCTAAATTATCTTTATATATTATACCGCATTTCTTATTGGGACAACTTAAAAATCCCTCGTCTCCTAAAAACAAATGTGTTTTACAAGAACTACATATTTCATTATCTATTTTTGTAATTTTTTCACTTGTTCTATATACACATTCTAATTTTGATTTTTTCATTTCGCTACTCGGGTCTTCATTTATTTCTATATCAAATAAATTCCACAATTTTTTAATATCTTTTGTTTTTGATAATTTATCTCTTTTTTTCTTTGTTATATTATTATTTTCATTATTATTTAGTTCTTTATTTATTTCTATTTTTGTCTCCATTTAATTCTCTCCTATATTAATAAATTTATTTTTAAACTTATTTATTATATTATTATCAATTTTATAATAAATAATTTTATTTAGTTATTATAATGATGAATAACTTATTTAATTTTGATTTATTATTTTCTGATTCAAATAATTCTAAAAATCTATCAAAAAACCAAGTTAACAAAAATTTTGATGAATTTATCAAAGAATCCTTTGCTACTTACTTGTATAAATCTGCTATTTTTAAAAAATATGCTAAAATTTATGATCAAGATAGTAGTTTCACAGATGAATGTAATGATTTATATATTCTCTCCGAACAATTATATTTAAATGCTATTAAAAAAATTCAGATGCCATTTGATGTCAAATTCAATAAATCAAATAACTTATATATTTTTAATTTAAAGGATATTCATAATGATGATTTTATTTTTAAAGACAGCAGTGACGGACGAATATTTAGACCAAAAAAACAAAAATATCTTTGCAAAATTATATCTCTTATTTTTGTTAAATTATATATATTAATTAAAGGTATTTATACTACATTTAATCATAATTTAACTTATCAAGAATTTATTTCATCTAGGAGAAAATCTAAATCATTACAAGAATCTTCTGAAACACCGGAAACAGCTGAAACAGCTGAAACAGCTGAAACAGCTGAAACAGCTGAAACAGCTGAAACACATGAAACACCTGAAAATAGTGAAATTAGTCAAACCGGAGGAGGATTATTAGACAATATTCGCAGTTTTTTTAAGGGAAATTCTAATGAGGATCATGATGATGAACCTGAAAACAACGAAGAATTTTATGATAAAGAATTAAAAAAAAATATTCAAGATGATAAAAATGATGAAAATGATGATGATGACAATGATGACAATGAAAAACCAAAGAAAAAAACTAAAAAAATTAAATATAATAATATATTTTTTGCATTTATCAATTCCATATTTGATGAAGATATTAACCAAACCGAATCTAAATTGATTATGGAATTACCAACTAATTTAGAAGAATTCACTAAAAATCTTAAAAATTCTGGTATGTTTGATATATTATGTGATACTGATTATATTTATAATGCTTTCAAAAAAAATATACTTTTTAATAAAAATAGTATGAATAAAGTGTACGAAACCTCACCTATTATATTACAAAAAATAAAACAAATAGAAAACGAACTTCTAAGCGAATACAATTCTAAATTAGAAACAAAAGACAAAGAACTTAAATCTACATTTGAAAATTTACAAAAATATAATAAATTATGTAGCAAATTAGAAAGTAATTTTATTATAAATGATCATAGTCGTATATATGAAAGAATTATTAAAATTGTAAAACAAATGTTTACTGATTACACTAGTTATCGTAATAAATTATTTAGTGAAATTATTCTTAAAGTTTTTGAATTTAAAGAAAAAATTATTAAAGATGAAAATGGTAATATTAAAGAAATTAAAAACAATATTATCAGAATTAAAGATAATATTACTTATAAAGAAATAATTAAACTTACTTCCAATGCTAAAATTGTCATTTATGATTTACATATTAATTTTTTTAATAGTCTTACAAAAATTTTTGAACTATTAAATGAAAATAAAGTTATTTCTAAAGGTTATGAACAACCTCAACCCATTATTGATGAAGAATATGACCCTCAAAATACTGAAAAAATATCAACCTCATATTCGTACGAAAGTAAACCCGAACCCGAACCCGAACCCGAACCCCGCTCTGATTCTCAGGACGAACCCCGCTCTGATTCTCATGACGAACCCCGCGCTGATTCTCAGGACGAACCCCGCTCTGATTCTCATGACGAACCCCGCGCTGATTCTCATGACGAACCCCGCTCTGATTCTCATGACGAACCCCGCGCTGATTCTCATGACGAACCCCGCGCTGATTCTCAGGACGAACCCCGCGCTGATTCTCAGGACGAACCCCGCGCTGATTCTCAGGACGAACCCCGCGCTGATTCTCAACCCGAGCCAGACGCTGATTCTCAACCCGAAACTCAACCTGAACTAGAATCTGACCCAGAATCTGAATCTCAAGATAAAACTGAAAAGGAAATTACTTCTAGAGATGATATACAAGAAGAGTCTGTCTCGACCGAATCAACACACAATTTAAAACCCAAAAAAACAGTTTCTAAAGGAGGTAAACGAAATAAGAAAAAAACTAAACAAAATAAAAAAGCCCGCTCTTTGACAAGGAGTAAAACAAAAAAATATAATTAACTATTTATATCTAATTTTTTTAATAAATTATTACTATAAATTAAATTACCAGATGGATTATATGACTTAATGTCTTTATAATCTAATTTAGATTTATCGCTTTTATTTTTATTATTTAACATTAAATTATTATAATTATTATTATTATTATTATTATTATTATTATTATTATTATTATTATTATTATTATTATCTTGTAGATGTTCATTTTCTTCATTTTTATTAACTAAATTACCGTATTCATCTATTTGTTGACCTGTCTTTTTCTTAATTTCACTTCTTACATAACTTGGAATCCAATGTTTCCAACTTATAAATAATAAATTAGGATGAGTATATCTTACAATAAAACCATTCTCTCTTAATTTTTCTATCGTATACGCAGTACAATCTTTTACATCATATTTTGGTATTCCTATCATCATTTCCGGCATAATATACCAACAACATTGTTCATTTACTAATTGTTTTGATACATACTTAATTTTACTATGTATTCGTAGTAAAATCTTATTATAATTATTCAAAATATTCATATCTTGTTGTTGTTTTTTTGAATATAATTCGTCCATATTCAATTTTATTGATTGTTCATCATTATCTGCTTTATCATTAAAATTATATAATGAATCGTTCATAATATAATATTAAATATAATATTATATTAAAAATTTTACAAATAACTATAATTAATGATTATAAAACATATTGTTTTATGTGGAGGAGGACCAGTAGGAATAGTATCTTATGGTGCAATTAAAAAACTTATGATTAATAAAATAATTAATTATAAAGATATAAAATCCATTTATTCTACATCTATTGGCAGCTTTATTTCATTAATTATTTTATTAAATTTAAATTTTGATTGGATTGATGATTTTATTGTAAAAAGACCTTGGCGAAATTTAATAAATTTTTCATCCACTGATTATTTTAGTTTATTTTTTACAAAAGGATTATGCGATGAAAACTTTTTTATTAATTGCTTAAAACCTTTATTTTTAGCTTCTGATATTCCTATTGATATTACACTTAAACAATTTTATGAAATTAATAAAATTGATTGGCATATTTTTACCACTAATTTAAATAAATGTTGTAAAGTTGATTTAAATCATAATACCCACCCCAATTTAACTTTAATAGAAGCAATAATTATGAGTACATCTATACCAATAATGGTTAAACCGCCATTTTATAATAATGAATATTATCTTGACGGAGGTATATTTAATAATTCTCCTTCATATGATTGTTTAATTAATGAAAAATGCAGTGAATATGAAATTATTTCTTTTATTAATGATCAAAGTAATCCTATTGATTTATCCAATAGTTATTATAATAATAGTGAAAATGATATATCTTATAATAATTTAAATGCTAATAGTAATATATTATCATTTCTTATTTACATAGTAAAAACTGCATTTAAAAAAGTTCTGATAATAGAAAACGTAAAATCTTTAGTTATTAAAAATAGTATTAATGTTTCTATTACACCCCACACTCTAGATATTAACTATTGGACGTATGTATTTTCAAATAAAGAAGAACGAATTCGGCTTATTAAACTTGGTGAATCTCAAGGTTCTAATTTTATTAATAATTATCAAAATAATTATGATATCTCATATAATACTATTAATATTGATAATGATATTTCATTTAACTTAAATGATATTACATTTGAAAATATAATTTTACAAAAGCCTAAATTATAACCAATTTATTTAATAGAATCTAAAAACCTTACTAAATTATCTTTTGTTACTTTTGCGTCAAAATCATATACTTTTTCTTTATATATTAATTTTACTGTTGGATAACCCTCTACATCATATTTATCTGCTATACTTTTATCTTTATCACAATTTACACTTACTAAATTTATAGTATAATCTAAACTTTTATTTATATTATTTATGTATGTTTCAAATTTATTCCATTCCGGTTTAGCTTTTTTACAATATGGGCACCATTCTGTATAAAAACACATTATTAATATATCTTCACTGTTTTTATTTTTATTTACAAATTCTTTATTTAATTTATGGTCTGAAAATAATGGTTTTATATATGAATTATATGTTATATATGAAATTACTAATGTTATTAATAACCATATTATACTAAAAATTACTGTCATTCTATTATTTGTTAGATTGTTAAAATTTTCTTTCATCTGTTCTAAATTTTTTTTAAAGAAATTCATTATATATATACTAATAATATTAATTTTTTATTATCTCAACTTAATATAATATGAAAAAAACTCAAAAAAATAAAAAAAAGAAAATTAAAACATACTCTAAAAATGATTATATTAGCGGCGATGGTATGGTTACTGCAACTTGGGGACCCGCTATATGGCATTATCTACATACCATAAGTTTTAATTATCCTAATAATCCAAGTAAATTAAATAAAAATAAATACAAACAAGTTATTTTTAATTTACAATATACCTTACCTTGCAAATATTGTAGAATTAATTTAACTAATAATTTTAAAAAATTTCCTTTAAAAAATGAAATATTCAATAATAGAGAATCATTTTCTCGTTATATTTACAATTTACATGAATTAATTAATAAAATGTTAGGAAAAAAATCTAATTTAACATATTGTCAAGTACGCGATAGATATGAAAATTTTAGATCACGATGCAGCATCGAAAAACCTAAAATTTTTAATTTTACTAAAAAAACTAAAGAAAAAGGCTGTACAACAGCTCTATATGGCAATAAAGCAAAATGCATATTAAATTTTGTACCTGCTAACAAAAAATGTAAAACTATGAAAATTGATAAAAAATGTTTGAAAAAAAAAATCTACTTTAACAAAAAATAATTATATGTTATATATATAAATGCCTTCATATGTTCCAAAAAAAAACGAAACAGTTGCTGTTTATTTTGATAGAAATCAGAGAGATGGAAAAATAATTCATGATTCTTTACCAATATTTGGTACCGTAATAGACAAAAAAAATGGTAGAACAAAATTTGATGATGGTGAAACTATTAATATTAATTATAAAGAGAAGGGATTAGATTGGATGAGTGAAAGTGAAATTAAAAAAAATGTTGCTAAAAGTTTAGTTAAAATTAGTAAAACAAGATCTAGTGGGAAAAAAAAATCTACCCGCAGAAAAAAAAAACAAACTGGTATTCGTAAAAATAAAAAACAAACAGGTGGGTTTAAACTTTCTTTTCTTAATTTTTTTGGAAACTTTAATAAAACCAAAAAAAAACTTGGTGGAAGTTCATCACAACCAGTTTTAAATAATGTTGGATCTTCTAAACAAATAGGCGGATGAGGAGAACTCGACTAAATTTAGATTTAGGTTTTAATTTATAATAATACTTAAATGAATATTTAAAGGGAAATTATTCAACCTTTAAATATGAGAAAAAAGTAAATAATACTAAATAATATTTAGTTAATAATATTATTTAGTTTTTAACTACCAAATGTTGAAAAATTCGATAAAACTGGTCTTGGTAATGCTGTATTATCTAATCCCATCTCATAATTAGGTACTTTTTTACATTCAAAATTCGATGTTTCAGGACATCTTCCGCATGGTGGACATGGCGCCTGTGAACCATTGCTACCATTGCTACCATTGCTACCATTGCTACCATTGCTACTACCATTATCATATTCACTATAATTATTATTTGAATTGCCTGATTTTGTATTCATTCTTACATTACTACCTCTATCTTCGTCTATTTCTCCATTTTGCGCCATCATTCTATTTGCTTCATTATTTATATCATTAAAAATATTATTTGAACTATTTAAACGATTTGAATCGGTTGAACCTAGTGAATCAATTGAATCAATTGAATCAGTTGAACCAGTTTTGTTATTCACTTTTTCTTTATCGTCATCACAATTTAAACAAGCCGTTTTTGTCATCATTGGTGTTGTCCATGGACCAAATAATGTTTGAGAATATTCTATTGGATTCATCGAATTTATTGGATTTACTAATGGATTAGATGGATTATTCATTGCACTTTCAAATGAACTATATTCTCCATAAAATGGTGTATTATTTTGATTTAATAATGCTGGGTCTGAACCTGGTAATAAATATGCATTATGTTTTTGATTAAAAGATGGAACTAAATTTCCACGCTTATCTTTTATATATATTGGATATGAATTATTATTTATTCCACCTCCAGAGTTTCGCATATTTATATCTCCAATACTTACACTTCCACCACTAGAAGATGATATAGCCGAATTAAGATTTGCTTGTTGTGTGGGTGGAGTTACAACTTTGCTTTGAGGTTGAACTTTTAATATTCCACCTTGAATTAAGACATTTTTTTGTCTATTAATATCTAATACACTTATTGTTATATTCATTACACGTCCCGTTCTTGATAATATTTTTGTGTAGTCATTATTTTTTATACCAAATAAAATATTTCCTGAACTAGAAGAAGTTGCCATATTAGTATTACCTTCTTTAACTTTTTTACCAAGTAATTTAGAAAATATATTTCCCATATTTCCAAATTCTTCAACTATTTTCAAATCTATATTTTTATTTACAAAAAATAAATTTTCTCGAGATATTCCTTGTATTGTTAATGCAGTATTTAACCTCTCTACATTAGTAAACATAGTTAATTGGTCTTTTATAGTATTAATATGTTGTGATGGAACACTTATATCTATTTTTAGTAATAAATTTTCATTTGTTCCCTGAGAGACTTCTGTTATATTTACTGTATCTGCTGCTATAGTTACTGTATTTGTTCCATTAGGATCAGCTATAGATGCTTGTTGTGCTATTAAAGTTTGAAAACTTGCTTTAGTTTCAGGAGTTAATCCTGAACCTTTAATAGTAAATGTAGTCGTTAAATTTGAAGTTTCTATTATAGCTATTTTACCCGCTAATCTTGTTAATGCATCATCTGCTTGTTGCCCCGGTGATATTACTGCATCTTCTATGCTATCACTGTTGTTAGTCGTACCCTCCTCCTCCTCCTCAGCCGCCGCCGCCGCCACCGCCGTGACCGCCTCCGCAT
>Ga0209091_10000090_pt1 | contig 84781 bp, 86 predicted proteins | sample ArcticOcean_MG_C_6_FD_187438 | JGI IMG/M metagenome (GOLD analysis project Ga0209091, IMG submission 187438) | Marine microbial communities from western Arctic Ocean - ArcticOcean_MG_CB8_128 (SPAdes) (version 2) | ecosystem: Environmental > Aquatic > Marine > Oceanic | place: Arctic Ocean...
AAACTCATTAAACGTTTTTTGGTAAGCCGCATGATGAATAGGTTCACTATCAACAATCACCCCATCCATATCAAATATTACTGCTTTGAGCATTTTTTTTAAACTAAATATTATTTTTAATAAGATAGCAAATACTTAAATTTTAAGTTTCCATTAATTAAAAATCACTAAATTAATACAATTATTATAGCAACTTATATGTCATTAATTTTAATTCAATTTGTTTTATACTTATCTATACCTCTTCAAGAAAATTGGTCTCCTTATTATGAGAATGAACAAATAAAAATTGAATACACCTCATCTATTTGTGGAAGTAAAAAACTTGATTTTAGTTTTGAATATTATTTAATACGAATAATCAATAAAGCTGATGAGACTTTGGTGATTAATTTTCACAAGGGTGTTAAAGAAAACAAAAATGAAGAACATAAAGTTGCTTTTGTTCTTAAGCCTTATGAGGTAAGAACGGGTAGCTGTGATTATAACTCTATAGATTTAAAAGTATTTAAGCAAGAAAATCCTAAAAAATCATCAAAAAGCTCAGAAATTTTTTCACTCTCAAATATAAGTCTAGTTGAAGTATATTAATTTTTTCTTTTTTCTTTTTTCTTTTTTTGCTTTAAGTCAGGAAATGAAGTTTAGTGGTACCTTATCATCTACAACATGTAGTGGTACTTTATTTGAGTTTGACATAGAAAATGTACCTAATGAAATAAGTGTTACTGAATTTGATTTTAATGATGGCGCTTTACCTACAGGTTGGATTACTTCTCCATTCAGTATCTCACAGCCATGTAATGCAGCTACAGGAAATACACCTGATAATTCAAATTATTTTTGGGCAACCACGACATCTGGACCTGGTGATCGCTTTGGTTTTGGTCGTAGATATGTGCAAACATCTGCGGTAGACGTTTCTCAAGGTGGAAGTATAGAGTTTTTGATTCGCTATGGTGCTGATGACCATGGGACTGGTAGGTGTGAAGATGGTGATGCTCCCAATGAAGAAGTATATCTTCTATACTCTATTGATAACGGAGATAATTATGTTCAAATTTTTGACGGATGGGACACTGATAGAAATAAGTTAAAACCATGGTATTCGTGGTATCCTAATGATATTTCAATTCCTGAAGCTGCTCAAACTACAAACACACTTTTCCTATGGTCCCAACCAAATAATAGTGGACCTACTTATGACAACTGGGGTCTTGATGATGTGGTAATTAAAGCAATTCCAGCAGCAACTGCAACCTGGACAATGGATTTTGGCCTAGATGATATTGAAAGCGTTGCAGCTTCAGGTACTACATTAGTTTATTCAAAACTTTATCCACCAAGTAATCAATTTACAACCTATACCGTGACTATTTCGTCAACTTTAGTTGATGGTTCAGTGTATGGATTGACAAAAGATGTAGTGGTTGATCCTAGTGACGTAATTCTACCAACAGTTATAATGCCGTCAGATATTACCATTGGAACCGATACAGGAAGTTGTTCTGCGACACTTTTAACCACTGGAACGGTAACTGCTACAGATAATTGTGCTATAGCTTCTATAGAAAATGATGCTCCTGGCACCTTTCCTTTAGGAGTAACAACCATTACTTGGACCATTACTGATAGTGCAAGTAATACCGTAACTCAAACGCAACTCATTACAGTCGAAGACAATGAATTTCCGGTATTGACAATTCCCGCGAATATTGTGAGTTCAAATTGTAGTGTTACTATTGGTGTAGCTTCAGCCACAGATAATTGTGGTGTTGGAACGCCTGCAAATAACGCCCCAGTCTCTTTTTTACCTGGAGTAACAGCGGTATTATGGCAGGTCACAGATAACCAGGGGAATACTGTTTCTGCAACACAATTAGTTACAGTTTCAGATACCATAGCCCCTTTAAATACACCGCCAGTAAGCCTTACTATCACTACAGACTCTGATTCTTGTGTTGCAACTGGTGTTTCTTTAGGGACTCCAACATCAAGTGATAATTGCGGCGTGGCTTCTGTAACCCATAATGCCCCGGACAGTTTTCCTATTGGAACAACAACGGTAACATGGAGTGTGGTGGATGCATCAGGAAATGAAACTCTTTCTTACCAGACTGTTAATGTATCAGATACCACCGTACCGATTATTATACCACCAGCAGATATTAATTCTCAATCCTGTGTTATTGTTTTAGGAGTTCCAACAGTTTCAGATAACTGTAATGTAACCTATTCCAATAATGCTCCTGACAGTTTTCCTTCTGGAGTAACAATTATTACTTGGACCGCGAGTGATACCGCTGGAAATATTACAACAGTAACTCAAAGAGTAACTTTTTCAGACAATACAAACCCTACTTTAGTATTACAAGGTGATGTAGTAGTTAATGCTGATACAGGCTCTTGTTTAGCCTCTGGAATTGACTTAGGGACTGTAATTGTTAATGACGATTGTGGCGTGGATTCCTATGGAAATGATGCTCCAATTGGAAATGTGTTTCCAATTGGTGTAACCTCCGTAACATGGACTGTGACAGATACTTTTGGAAATGCTACTTCGGCGGTTCAGCTTGTAACTGTAAATGATGTTGAAGCCCCAGTTGCCAGAGCTCAAGACCTTGTTATTTCATTAGATCAGCTTTCTACTATGAATATTTCGTGGGAACTTTTTGATAATGGGAGTACTGATAATTGTACAATTGAGAGTTATGTAATAAAAGGCTCAAAAATAGAGACAATTAATTCAGTTGTAAAAACTATAGATTTTAGTTACAAACCCCCGATGAGTAATTTAAATGGGGATGCGAAAATTGGTGATGGGGTATTAAGTCTAACCAATCTAACAGAAGAATCATGGGGTATATTCAAATTCAACCCAGAAACACCAAATTCAGATAATTTTAAAATTCAATTCAACCATAAACAATATGGAGGAAGTGGTGCTGATGGTATGAGTTTTAATTTTGGTCCTTCAATAGATTTTGTACAATATTCTAATTTTGAAGATGAACCCTCGGACACTGGGCTATCAATTAGTTTTGATGAATATGAAAATGCTGAAAAAGTATTTTGGAATGGAAATCTGATTGCATCTAACAATACTGAAAGTTTTTCAAGAAATAATTTAATAACAATTAACTACGATAAAAATGGTCTTGATTTCTCTGGTTTTGGCTTAAACTTTAGTAATAAAAAATTATCTGGATTTGATTCATCTGAGTTATCTAAATGGTACATGCATTTTGCAGCTAGAACAGGAAATTTGACAAATTATCACGTTGTAGATGATTTAAAATATTCTTATAAACTTACTCAAAACTCATCAACTACAAATAAATCTTTATTTAACAGAAAATCAAAAACACTAATAAATTCAACCCTAGATTGTACTAGTGTTGGTACACAGCAAATTACCTTTTCGGTGTCTGATCCATCTGGAAATACAACTTCAGTGACTGTTAACTTAACTGTTACTGATGATTTAAATTCATGTGTCACAGCTTCAGGTTCTTCGCCTGCAGTTTCTGATAGTGATGGAGACGGGGTAGAGGATTCAATTGATGCATTTCCCAATGATCCAACTGAATGGGTAGACACTGATCTTGACGGTATTGGTAATAATAGTGATACTGATGATGATAATGATGGTTTTCTTGATACAATAGAAATCTTAGCTGGAAGTGATCCTATAGATAGTAACAGTATTCCCTTAGATACTGATTCAGACGGTATTATTGATTTAGATGATGATGATGATGATGGAGATGGTTTTTTAGATACATTAGAAATTATAGTTGGGACGGATCCTTTGGATAATTCTAGTTATCCCTTAGATACTGATCTAGATTTAGAGATAGATTTTTATGATACTGATGATGATAACGATGGTCAAAGTGATCTTGTTGAACTTGAATGCGGTTCCGATCCTTTGAACAATCTTTCAAGAGCAAATGATACTGATTTTGATGGTATACCTGATTGTTTAGATATTGATGATGATAACGATGGCTTTAATGATGAAGCAGAAATTGCTGCTGAAACAGATCCCTTAAATGTTAATGAATTCCCAGGTTATTTAGATTCAGATGGAGATGGTTATATAGGGACTGGCGATAATTGTCCAGAGATACCAAATCCTAATCAATTAGATTTTGATAATGATGGTAGGGGAGATGCATGTGATAATTGTATTTCAATTGATAATTTTAATCAGCTAGATGAAGATCTAGATGCAATAGGTGATGTATGTGATAATTGTTTAGGTCTAGCGAATCCTCTCCAAAATGATTTTGATCAAGACGGACAAGGAGATTTATGTGATCTCGATGATGATAATGATGGGCAAACCGATGAAGATGAAATTAGTTGCGGTTCTAACCCTAAAGATTCAAATTCATTGAGTCCAGATTTCGATAATGATGGTATTATAGATTGTTTGGATTTAGATAAAGACAATGATGGAATTGAAGATTCGATTGATCCAAATCCAGCAAGCTATGATGATTTTTTGATCAACGAGTTTGTTTCAGATAATGGGGATGGAATTAATGACACATGGAAAGTTATTAAAATAGATGCTTACCCAAACAACCAAGTTTTTATATACACAAGAACTGGCGCATTGATTTATTCTTCAAAACGTTATCAAAATAATTGGCCTTCTGGAAATCAAAAAAATGAAATCCCATCAGGGAGTTATTTCTATAAAATAGATTTAGAATCAGACGGAATTTCGGATAAAGAGGGTTGGATATACCTTACTAGATAACAAACGGATTAACTCTTAAATAACTTTTTCAATTAGTTCTTTAGTTCGAATAGCGCCTTCTTTTCTTGAAATTTTATTCCCAAAAAATTCAACGCCAATAAATTCTAACTGTGGAGCTTTTTTAAGCACTTCAAACATACGTTTGTAATCGATTGTGATTTCCTCTCCTTCAGATGTAAATTCAGATGATTTCGCACTGACAGCACAGATATAAGGAGCAAGTAATTCGATCCCTTTATAAGGATCTGGATAAAAGGTATCTGGGTTGCGCTTAAGAGTCCAGTTAGTGAAGTCCCCTAAAACACCAACATTTTTAAGATTCACGGCTTCCATTAAAGAGATCATCCATTCTGGACTTGAAGAATATCCATTATGATTTTCTATCAATAAAGAAATATTCTTTGTTGCTGCATAATTTCCTAATTCAGAGACTCCTTCTATTGCATAATTTAGTTTTTCATCAAATGGTATGGTGATATTCTCACCACATACATTACGCATGCTTTTGCAGCCTAGTTCAGAGGCGATGTCTACCCAATATTTATAGGTTTTTAATGCTTTTTTTCTTTTTGTGAGGTTTTTATCTCCAATATCTCCAACACCCCCAGTTAGAAATACTCCACTTTTCACTCCTGCAGCTTTCATATTAGCATTCATTGTAGCTAAATGTTTTTTATTAAGGTTTGGGGGAAAATGAAACATTTCATGATCTATGAATTCAAAACCTATTGACTTTGCAACTGCTGGATAGTCAAAAACATTAATGCCTAAAGGGTCATTATCACCATATCCAGTTCGCATTAACGACCAGGGTGTGATAGATATTTTTAAGTTTGAGGGATTACTTTTTGATAAAGTATTAAAGCTTGATAAGCTTGTTACGCCAATTGAGCCCGCTAGACCAGTAAATATAAATTGTCTTCTTTTCATAATCTTAATAGTGTAATGTATAAAGGTAAATTAATGAGGTAGATGAAGCAAATTGACGCTAAATCAAAGATCAATTAAAGTTCATTTATATTTTGATCTAGCCAATCAAAACGCTCATTAATCCATTCTTCTAGATAATTGATTTCACTATCATAGCTATCTCCAATAAATTTATTGGGCCAAATATATTTACCTAGTATAAGCCATTTACCAAAATTTTTATCAATGGCACTAGACCCTTTCAAATTCTCTTGAAGTTCCCTCAATCTCCCTGAAACTGTATCTGAGGATAAAATCTCTGATCTCAGAATTGCCCATCTTTCTTTTAATAAGCTCACATATTCAGGATCATCTAAAAAACGATTCCACCAAAAAGGCACTTGCCAGTTATCACCAGAGCAAATATCATTAAATCGATGCGCCCATCCATATGGTGAGTCTCCGTCACAATAATTCACATTTCCAAAAGCAAGATTAAAATCCCAAATAGGCCCCATTTTTAATTTTCCTCCTTTTTCTTTGTGGAGATAAGTACTGAGTCTAAAACCATCTGGATTTTTAGAAAATTCGTTTAAAATAAAAAAGTCGATAAAACTATCTAAGTCAATAAATTGGCTATATCCATTTTCAATTGATTCAAAGTCTTCTGAAATAAGAGCAGTTTCAAAAAGATGAATGTAATCCTGAATATATTTTTTTTGCTCATCAGAAACATCATCAGCTTTAGGGTATTCATATAAGAAATTAATATTACCCGTATCCACTAAAAGACCTGTTGTGTTATATTGTGAGGCAAATGCAATATTTTCATCATACCAATCTCCATCTCCTGTTGGTTTATCAATTTTAATGATGTATCCACCGGTAATATCTTCCACCTTATTTTTACTAATGTCAACCCTGTTTCTATCTCGTTTTATTTTTTCCATTAACACATACGTTCCCTGAAAAATTTCATTAATTTCTAGCTCATAAAATTTAGTTTTACTAGCATACTGTCCCATGTTATTTGAGAGCTCATAAATTAATACATTTCGCACAAGAGATTTATCGCTATAAGGTCCATATAAAATCCAATCTTCTTCTTCTGGAAATCCACCTAAAGAGGCATTTAGATCCTCTCCCATTTCATCCCAAGTTTCAAAACCATAAGATTTCTTATCAAACATTTGAGAACTAGAACCTCTAATTTCAATTCCAATTAAATGTTCTTCTATTAACAACTCTTCTTGATAAATCTGAAGACTTCCAGGAATTTTAGGTTCATCTACTATATTCTGATTTCCCGTTTGGATTTTCATTAATGGAAGGGGGGGGCCTAATATGACATCTGGAGTTATTAACTCATTTCCAATTTTAGTGCCTTCTTTATTACAGCTAAAGCAAAGAAAAAACAGAAAGCTGACAGAAATTATTTGATATAAAGTATGTTTCATTAGTTATTACTTAACAGTAAAATTACATAAAACATAAGAGTTATTTGATTATCTGTAAATCTTACTATCTTATATTTTTTAAAAATCTAATATGATTAACCTATTCTCTTTTTTTTCAGTTTCTCTTTTTTGTTACAGCTATATGTTTCCCTTTTTTTTGAGCATGAATTTTTCCTTAAAAAATGAACTTACAGTTTTATCTTATAATATTAGATATGATAATCCAAATGATGGTGAGAATCAATGGAAATATAGAAAAGAAAGAGTAGCTAATTATATCAAAGAAATAAGGCCAGACATTATTGGTATGCAAGAAGTGTTAGATCCTCAATTGGTTTTCCTAGATGTTTCATTAACAGAATTTTCCTACGTGGGAGTTGGTAGAGAAGACGGAAAAACAAAAGGGGAGTATAGTCCAATTTTATATAATTCTAATCGTTTAACTCTGTTACAAACAGATACTTTTTGGCTTTCTGAAACGCCGAAAGTTATTTCTGTTGGTTGGGATGCTGCATTAGAAAGAATTTGTACGTACGCTCAATTTAAGCATAAGGAAACAGGACAGAAATTCTGGGTGTTCAACACTCATTTTGATCACATTGGGGAACTGGCTAGAATTCAATCGGCTAAACTTATACACCAAAAGATTAAAATGTTAAACACGAATAATTTTCCTGTAATAATTACAGGTGATTTTAATCTAACTCCCGATACAGCCCCCATAAAAATTTTTCAAAATGCTTATGTAGATGTTATGCAAAAGACACCAACTAATGCTAACAATTATGGGACTTTTACAGGTTTTGATAAACTTTCAAATGGAAAAGAAAGAATTGATTATATTTTTCAAAAAGGGCTGAAAACACTCAAATCAACTCATATTTGGCTAAAAACAACTTCTGGAGGCTGGGCTTCGGATCATCATCCTGTTCAAGCTATTTTTTCATTTAATTATTAATTACGATATTATTTTACCAACATCTTTGTTATATTGGTTTAATAATTTTTAAAAACAATTTCATGAAAAATTTAATTACTCTACTATTACTGTGTTCAGTTTCTTTAAACTTGCTCCAAGCTCAAAATTATAAGGGAATAGATAAAAGCCCTTTAGACATGATTGAGTTTCCTTCAAGCAACAGTGAAACCAATAAATTAATACGTGTTTTATATAGCCGTCCTCAGCTAAATGGACGTGACATAACTAAGCTAGTTCCTGATGGAAAATTATGGCGCGTAGGGGCTAACGAAGCAACTGAGCTTACCCTTTATGTACCTATGCAAGTTGGTGGCAAGATTTTAGACGCAGGTTCGTACACTATTTATGCTATTCCAAATCTAGACAAAATGACTATTATTATAAATAAGGCTACACATGTTTGGGGCTCTTATTCTTATAACGAATCTTTAGATGTCGTAAGGTTAGATGTTCCTATTTCTGAAAGCATTGAAAGCCTTGAAGCTCTTTCTATGGCTTTTGAAGCTACAGGTACAGGAGTTAATCTTTATGCTGGCTGGGAAACTTATCGAGTTATGGTGGACTTTACAAAGCCTTAAGGGAGGATTAGACTTTAATAAGAAACTCTATAAATACGGTTTTTTATTAAATTTTTAAACGCGAAATTTCATTTTCTTAAGACTTATTTAATAGGTTTCCACAAAATTATTATCAAGAACTTATATATTTTTCGGAAAGTTGGAGTTAAAAATTAACTTCTTTAAATTCTTATTAGTTTTTTTAATCTTGTAATCTCACTGAATGAAAAAGTAGGGTTGATAAAAACAAAGAGTTAAATTTTTGAATTATTTTCAATTAAATTTTAATAGAATTATCATGAAAGCAATAAAAAAATTAATTGGGGTATTAATTTTCTGTTCTACTATTTTATTTTCTATATGTTTATCTGCACAGGATTATGTTCCTGCTTTGGAAAATTTAGAGGCACGTAAGTGGTTTCAGGAGGCAAAATTCGGGCTCTTTGTTCACTGGGGAGTATACAGTATTTTGGGAGACGGAGAATGGGTTATGAACAATCAGAATATTGCTATTGATGAATATGAAAAACTTCCAACTTTTTTCAATCCTATAGATTTTGATCCTGAGGCCTGGGTCTCAATGGTTAAGGAAGCTGGAATGAAATACATAACTATTACAAGTCGACATCATGATGGTTTTTCTATGTTTGATTCTAAAGCTACAGATTACGATATAGTAGATGCAACACCTTATGGTAAAGATATTCTAAAAGCATTGGCTGAAGAATGCCGTAAACAAGACATTAAACTTTTCTTTTATTATTCTCTATTAGACTGGAATCGTGACGATTATTTCCCTAGAGGAAGAACTGGCACTAAAATTCCTGGAAGAGGAACTGGATTATGGGAAGATTATATTGCTTTTATGAAAATTCAACTTACAGAATTATTGACCAATTATGGAGACATTGGAGGTATATGGTTTGACGGGCATTGGGATCAAAAAGAATGGGATGGTGAAAAATTCGGTAAACTAAAAGTAGATTGGCACTATGATGAAATATACGGCTTAATACATGAGCTTCAACCCCAAGCATTAATTGGTAATAATCATCATATTGGAGTAATTAATGGTGAAGATTTTCAAATGTTTGAAAAAGACTTACCTGGAAAAAATACAACAGGATGGGGAACTGCTTCTGATCAAATTGGTTCAGTTCCTTTGGAAGTGTGTGAAACAATTAACGGATCTTGGGGATTTAATCTTCAAGATCGAAAGCATAAATCAGATAAAGAGTTGATTCACTATTTAATTAAAGCCGCAGGATATGGTAGTAATATGCTTTTAAACGTTGGTCCTATGCCAAATGGCAAAATTCAACCTAAACATCAGACTTCTTTAAAAGCCATTGGAAAATGGCTGGCTTCAAATGCTAAATCAATTTATGGGACTCAAAGAGGTCCGATTGCTCCTACTGATGATTTTGTGTCAACTCAAAAAGGTAAAACGGTCTACTTACATATTTTAAATCCTAAGTTGAATATTATTCATATGGGCTCAGTACCATTAAAAATAAAAAATATTCGTTCGTTGAATTCTCAAAATTCAATACCCTTTAGAAATGATAAATTTGGATTGGTGTTAGATATTTCAAAACTAACTAAAGACAATATTGATACCGTTATACAAATTGAATTAAAATAAATCACCTAATATTACTAAGTTAATACTCAGATACTCCAAAATTAAAAAATCCAATTATAAATTTGGTTAATTATTTCTTTACTAAAATGGGGAGATTTTTTAAAGAAAAAAAATGTATTTTAGGTAATCTTAAAAATTAAAATATGGCAACTTACGAATGTAGTTCTTGTAGTATGGCAGTAAATGCTAGCTGTGCAAAATGTGACCAACCTTTAGAAAATGATCAACTTACTTTAGATGACGGCAACGTAGTACAAATATCTATATGTAGGAGTTGTGAGGGAAAAATAAAGTCTCCTCAATGTTGTGGTGTCGACATGAGTTGTTCGGTGTAGTTATTTTTTTTAATTTAATAATATTTTGAGGGTTATACCATGATATTGTTAACCCATTAACGATTGGACTTTCATGGCTAATCCCATATCACCAGTGATTTTTATTTGACCGCCCATAACAGCCATCATTGGATTTATATCTCCATCACGAAGTTTTTGAAGCACTTCAGCAGTTAAGCTTATAGTACAATCTGATTCACCATCGCTTGCCTCAACTGTATTTTTATCACCGGTACCATTAATTAGGATTCCTGTACCATCAACTTCAAATTTTAAAGTACCTCCAATTGGAGCAGCACTTTCAGCTCTTTTTTCAAACTGAGAAATCATATTTTCAAGACTCATAGATTCTATTTTCTTTCAAAACTAATAAAATAAATGACACCGTGTCATTTATTTTATTAGTTTAGTCCAATAAAATAATAATTCATGAAGTATCGTCTTAAAAAAGTTGCTGTTTTGGGCTCTGGAGTAATGGGTTCTGGAATTGCATGTCATTTAGCAAATATTGGATTAGAGGTCCTTATGTTAGATATAATCCCTCGAGACTTAGAGGGTGATAAACTCAAAGATCCAACACTCAGAAATAGTATTGTTAATTCAGCATTACAAAATTCAATTCGCTCAAAACCAGCCCCTTTATATCACAAATCCTTTGCTTCAAGAATTTCTACAGGAAATTTTGAAGATGATTTTGAGAAAATTTCTGATGCTGATTGGATTATAGAAGTTGTGGTTGAGCGCCTAGATATTAAACAACAGATTTTTGAAAAAGTAGATAATAATAGAAAAAATAACAGTCTTGTAACCTCGAATACTTCTAGTATTCCAATGCATTTACTGTCTGAAGGACGTTCAGATAATTTTAAAGCACATTTTTGTGGAACTCACTTTTTTAATCCACCAAGATACCTTCGCTTATTAGAAGTTATTCCGACCTCAGATACCCTAGAGTCGGTTATAAATTTCTTCATGGAGTTTGGTAAAGTTAATCTAGGAAAAGAAACCGTTTTATGTAAAGATACTCCTGCTTTTATTGGAAATAGAATTGGAGTTATGTCTGCTACCGAGATGACAATTCTTACAAAAAAATACAGTTTCACAGTAGAAGAAGTTGACGTTTTAACAGGCTCTCTAATTGGAAGACCTCCAACAGCAACCTTTAGGCTCCAAGATCTAGTTGGTCTAGATACTGGTGATAATGTAAGTCGATTTGTGATGGATAATGTGGAGAATGATACTTATATCAACAAAATCAAAAAACTGCCAGAGCCAAAGTTTATGCGCTTTCTATTGGATAATAAGTTTTTAGGAAACAAAAGTGGAAAAGGGTTTTATGAGAAAACAAAAAAGAAGGATGCGAATGGTAAAACAATCATTAACGTTTTAAATTTAGAAACATTAGAATATAAACCAGCAGTTAAGCCAAGATTAGAAATTGTTAAAACTGCCAAAGGTATGGAGCTTTTGGATAAAAGATTGCAGTTTTTAGTTGATGGAGATAGTAAAGAACATCAATTTTTTAAAGATTATTTTGGAGCTTTATTTGCTTACTCTGCAGCTCGTATTCCTGAAATATCAGATCAATATTTTCCCTTAGATGATGCCATGCGAACAGGATATGTTTGGGAATATGGGCCTTTCGAATACTGGGACTTAATTGGTTTTGAAAAAGGTATTGCCCTTGTTGAAGCCCTTGGTGAATCTCTCCCAAAGTGGGTACATGATCTGAAAGCCTCTGGAGCACAATCTTTTTATAAATATGAAAATGGTAAAAAGCATTATTTCAATATTCAAACAAAAAAGTTTGAAGTTCTGCCAGGGAAAGACGCCTTTATTATTTTAGATAGTTACCGTGCACAGAAATCCATAATTAAAAACAGTGAATGTACAGTTCACGATATCGGTGATGGTGTGCTCTGCCTAGAATTTACAAGTAAAAGTAATTCTATTGGAGAAGGAATAGGTAGAGGGATAGACGAGGCAATTCGTCTTGCTGAAGAAGGTGACTGGAAAGGTATTGTTATTGGAAATAACGCAAAACAATTTTCAGTAGGTGCCAATTTGATGAATGTGGGAATGATGGCAATGCAAAAGCAGTTTGACCCCTTAGATAAGATGGTAGATGATTTTCAACAAATTAACATGCGAATCAGAACCTCTAAAATACCTGTAGTAGTTGCCACTCAAGGCTATGTTTTTGGAGGAGGTTGTGAAATCGCTATGCATTGTGATGCAGGAGTTTATGCTGCAGAATCCTACATAGGTCTTGTAGAAGTTGGAGTTGGACTTTTACCAGGAGGAGGAGGTACAAAAGAATTTGCTGTTCGCGCTAGTGATGATTTCTTTGAGGGAGACGTTCAATCTCCAACACTTGTTAATTATTTTAAAACAATTGCAACTGCAGCGGTATCTACTTCTGCTCATCAAGCTTTTGACTTAAACTATCTAAAAGAGGGACGTGATATTGTATCGGTCAATACACCAATGAATATTGGAAAAGCAAAAGATAAAGTATTACTATTAGCTAAAAACTATATAGCACCGTCTGTCAGAGAAGATATTGAAGTTCTAGGAAGAGGAGGTATGAGTGTTTTATATTCTGCAATTAATGAATTCCGTTTGGGTGAGTATATGTCTGATTACGACGTTGAAATTGCTCGTAAAATTGCTTATGTAATTTGTGGAGGGGATTTAACCAGTTCACAAAAAGTTAGCGAACAATATTTATTGGATATCGAGCGTGAGAACTTTATGAGCCTTTTAGGAAATCAAAAAACACTAGACCGAATTCAATATCTTTTAATGAATAATAAACCGTTAAGAAATTAAATCATGGAAGCATACATAATAAAAGGCTATAGATCTGCCGTTGGTAAAGCAAAAAAAGGAGGATTTAAAAATTATCGTTCTGATGATTTATCTGTAGAAGTTATTAAATATTTGATGGCTTCTGTTCCTGAAATAGATCCTAAATCAGTTGATGATGTAATTGTAGGTTGTGCAAATCCAGAGGGTGAACAAGGCCTTCAAGTAGGAAGATTAATTTCAGCGCGTGCCCTGGGAAAGGAAGTACCTGGTATAACTATAAACCGCTATTGTGCCTCTGGTTTAGAAGCAATCTCGCAAGCAGTTTCAAAAATCAATGCAGGCTTTGGGCATATTTATATTGCAGGTGGAGCAGAAAGTATGAGTATGATACCTTTTGCAGGCTATAAATTAGCTCCTAGTTATAAAGCTAACTTAGAGAACTTAAATTATCATGTCGGCATGGGTGCAACTGCTGAGGCAGTTGCTGGGAAATACAACATCAGTCGGGAAGCTGCTGATAAATTTTCTTATGATTCGCACATGAAAGCAGCTTCTGCTATTGATGGAGGAAAGTTTAAGGATCAAATTGTTCCTATTGAAATAGAAGAGGTTTTTGTAGCAGATGGTAAACGAAAGACCAAAACACATACGGTTGCTGTAGACGAGGGTGTTCGTCGCGAAACAAGTCTGGAAGGTCTTGCTAAACTTCGTCCTGCTTTTAAAATAGGCGGTACTGTTACCGCAGGGAATGCTTCTCAAACTTCTGATGGTGCAGCATTTACTTTAGTGGTAAGTGAAGAAATGGTAAAACAACTCAATCTTAAACCCATAGCTCGAATGGCAGGGTGTGCTGTTGGAGGGGTAGAACCTCTTTATATGGGAATCGGCCCTTGTGTTGCCATTCCAAAAGTTTTAAAGCAAGCAGGATTATCATTAAAAGATATTCAACAAACTGAACTTAACGAAGCTTTTGGTGCCCAAGCTTTGGCAGTTATTCAAGAAGCTGGCTTAGATCCAGAAACTGTTAATGTAAACGGAGGGGCAATTGCTTTAGGACATCCTTTAGGATGTACAGGAGCAAAACTAACGATACAATTACTCGATGAAATGCAACGCCGCAAACAACGATATGGTATGGTAACGGCCTGTGTAGGTGGAGGGCAGGGTATTGCTGGAGTTTTTGAGCGTTTATAATTTATATTGTGAAGGCAGAAATAATAAATAGCAAGCGCGAAGCTCATAAGCAAGAGTTACGAGAGCAGCTATTAGAACAAGGATTTCTGCTTTTTTCTGAGAAAGGATTAGAGCAAACTACTGTAGCTGATATTGTGGACAAATGCAATATTGCTAGAGGCACTTTTTACAATTATTTTTCAGATATAAATGCCCTTTTTGATGCTTTGATTGAAGCGTTAAATTCACGTATTCGTGAGGGAGTTAAAAAAACAAGAAAAGAAACTCATTCGGTTTACGACTACTTATATGGTACTTTTAAAAGTTACTATAGCATAATAGGTACTCCTGAGATGATTCAGTTTCATATAATTAATCAGGCATATATTAGACAAAGCACTTATCAAAGTGATATGATTAAGACCATTGTTAAAAATTTAATAAGGGATTTAAAGTCTTCAAAAAAAATAAAAGCTTTTAATAAAAAACATGAATTTCTACTCTTAAGTTTCATGTTAGTTGGCGCCCCTCCTGAATTGTTTATTGCTACCCATACGTCAGATATAAATTTAACAAGTGAACAATTGGCAACTTTTCTTGCAAAGCTTTTTCATAAAGTTTTAATGGAATAAGACCTTAGTTATCGAAAAGATTGAGGCTTAGTAATGTTTTGAAGTGACCTTTAGATTCCTAAAATCACATATATTAAAACCGTAATCACACAATGAGAAATTGAAAACGATTTGGTATACCTCCATGTTTTTAAGTCCAGCAATGGTGGTAGTGCTTCCAAATTGGCTTCTGCAAAAGCAACAACCTCTGATTGGGAGACATATCGCGAAATGTTAGCAAGGTATATTTTACCTATACGGCCCATTCCAACAATACCAATTTAAATTGTTTTCATAGTTTAATTAAGTTATTATTTTTAAATGACTTAGTAGCCATTTCTGCGATGTAAGAAGCTCGAGTACCATCATGTGCTTTGATTTCCGGCTGTCTTTTTTCGAGGATACAATCTACAAACTCTTGAATTTCATTTCTAAAGGCGGTTTCAAAACGTTCATTGAATGATTGAGAACATTCCTTTTTTACTCCATTAATATCGAGTATTTCCACTAAATTTTTTTGAGGCACCGACCCAATTCTAAGAGTTGCTTTAGTACCCACAATTTCTGTTTCTACATTATATCCATGTGCAGCTGTGCGACCGGCAAAAATAAAAGCCATAGCATCATTTTCGAATTTCAATAAGGCAGAGACATTATCACCATCTTTGAATTGTTTGTATTCTTCATGTAAATAACATCCGCCAATGGCATAGATGCTCGTAGGCTCTGCTTTTAAAAACCAACGCGCTAAATCAAAGTCATGTACTGCCATATCAATAAATTGTCCTGAACTTTGGGCTGCATATTTTAGTGCTCCTTCTATAGATGAATTAGGATCAACACTATAGCCTCTATAGAGAATAGGGCGGCCAATTTTTCCAGCATCTATACATTTTTTAGCGTACAAATAAGAGGGATCATAGCGACGCATAAAACCAAGCATAAAAACCTGAAAAGGCCTTTTAATAAGTTCTTTTTCAACTTCTTTACAAGCTTCAATTGTGGTGGCTAATGGTTTTTCGCAAAAGACATGTAATCCTTCTTGAAGACAATAAGAACTTTGTTCTGCATGATGTTTTGAAGGTGAAACCAGTACAACTGCATCTAATTTAATTCCTGAAATCATGTCTTTAATACTCTTGAAGCAGTTAGTGACTCCTAACTTTTCTCTAGCTTTGGTTAGCTCTTCTAATGAATGACTACAAACAGCAACAAGATTTGTGTTTTTTGTATGAAAACGAATGTTTTCTGCGTGTGTAAATCCTAAACGACCTAGACCCACAACACCAATTCGAACTTTATTCATAATTAACTATTCTGATAAAATCAAATATAAAAAAAAGACGATTTCAAATTACAGTTTTTTAATACTTAATTATGCATTTTTTTTATATTATAATTTCTTTACTACATAGGTAACCACTCCCCATATAATTAATTCGTTTTCTTCAGTTACTTTTATGGATTGATATTTCGGATTTTCAGGTATTAATAACACTTCATCTTTGTTGACCTTAAGGCGTTTTACAGTAAATTCTCCATCAATAAAACAAACTGCGATTTTATTATCTACGGGCTCTAGACTACGGTCGATTACTAGCAAATCACCATCATCTAAACCTGCGCCTTGCATAGATTCACCAGAAACACGAGCATAAAAAGTAGCCTCTTCATTGCGTACTACTTCTTGGTCAATGCTGATTCGTAATTCTTTAAAATCATCTGCAGGAGAAGGAAAGCCTGCAGAAATACCTTCTTGTGCCCAGTGTATTTTTTTATGGTATTCTTGGTTTGGTCGAAAGAATACTAATTTTTCTGATTTCATATCCTTTTATTTTATAGTAATAATTTCATTGAGTTCGGTCGTGAATCGTTGTGATAAGTGTTCTTGTTTCATTTTCCAGGTACGGTTTAAATCCTGGTTTGCTAATTTTATACGATGCGATCCAAAACGTTTGTGAATACGATCCACACTTTGCATGAGAGTTAAATGCTTGTTGTTATTATTTTGGAAAATACTTAGCTGCCGCTTTTCTGTGGGGATAAGTCCCATAATCATCACTCCAGCTTTTTTATAATGAACTCCTTTTTTAAATATTTTTTGTAGTCCCATAACAGCATGTTTACTTAAAAGAATACTCGAATTGGTAGCATAGGGAAGGGGTAGTACGCAACTATTTCGATAAGGAAAGTCCCCTTTTTTGTGAGGATCACTACGCACAAAAACCAATAATGCGTTGCAGCTGCTGCGTTGTTTGCGCATTTTTTCTGCACAGCTTGTGGCAAATGTTGAAATACGTTCTTCTAAATCTGAAAATTGTGTTATCGTTCCTTCAAAGCTTCGGGTGGTAGCAATTCCTTTTTTTACAGGAATAATTTCTTCAAGTTTTATGGAAGAAACACCTGATAAATCTTTTTTTAGTCGCAAGCCTAATACACTCATATGTTTTCGAACCCAGACATCAGGAAGTTGAGTGAATTGTAAGGCATTACAAACTCCGATTGCTTCGAGGCGTATTTTATGTTTTCTGCCCACACCCCAAACATCACCTATTTTGGTCCACCGTAAAGCCTTGATCCTTTTTTCTTCTGTATCAATAGTATAAACACCTTGCGTGCGTTTCATGAATTTTTTAGCAATTTTATTAGCAATTTTTGCGAGTGCTTTGGTGGGAGCTATACCAACGGAAACTGGAATACCGGTCCATTTGCGTACTTGCTTTCGCATCCTTTGTCCTTCTTGCTCTAGGTTAAACAAATCGAAGCCTTTGAAATATAAGAAGGCTTCGTCAATACTGTAAATCTCAAAGTTTGGGGTGTATTTTTCAAGAATTGTCATAACCCTATTACTCATATCGCCATAGAGTGGATAGTTAGAAGAAAAAACTTTCACACCCTGTTGTTTAAATTGTTGTTTGTATTTAAAGGCAGGAGCACCCATAGGAATATTTAATGCTTTTGCTTCGTTACTTCGCGCAATAACACAACCGTCGTTATTGGAAAGAATGACCACGGGTTTACCTTCCCACTGTGGCTGAAATACCCGCTCGCAAGAGGCATAAAAATTATTACAATCGACTAGTACAAACATGTGGAAAAAGATATTAAAATGTTGTTTAATAAATCAGTGTTTCCTTAAAAGTTTTTTAATGATTTAAAGAGCAGTTATTAAGGAGTATCTATTAAAATAAAAAGATGTTTTTTTATTAAAATAAAGAACCGCTTAAAGCAAAAGTTGTAATTTTGATATTAGGATTTTAGCATGAACCTAATACATGAATAATTATTCGTTTTTAAACGCCGCTCATACTGCACATTTTGCAGAATTATATGATCAATATTTACAGCAACCAGACAGTATAGAGCCCAGCTGGAGAGCCTTTTTTCAAGGATTTGATTTTGGATTAGAAAACAGTACTTTTTCCGAGGATACCACTTCTGTAGCGGTTCCAGAACAAGTCCAAAAAGAGTTTAAAGTAGTAAGACTAATAGATGGATACCGCAATAGAGGTCACCTATTTACTAAAACCAATCCTGTTCGAGATCGAAGAAAGTACGAACCTACCTTAGACTTGGAAAATTTTGGTTTAACCCAAGGAGATTTACCAACAATTTTTAATGCAGGTGAAATTATGGGAATTGGCCCAAGTTCATTAGAAACAATTGTTAAGCATTTGCAACTTATATATTGTGATTCTATTGGAGTTGAATATATGTATATTAGAAAACCAGAAAAGGTTAATTGGATACAAAACCGGTTGAATATTAATGACAATCACCCACAGTTTTCAATTGATCAAAAAAAACATATTCTCAAAAAATTGAACCAGGCAGTTAGCTTTGAAAATTTTTTACATACAAAATATGTAGGGCAAAAACGTTTTTCTTTGGAAGGTGGAGAATCTTTAATACCTGCTTTAGATGCTATAGTTGAGGCAGCAGCTGATCAAGGTATAAAAGAATTTGTGATGGGAATGTCCCATAGAGGACGTCTGAATACCTTAACCAATATTTTCGGAAAGTCAACTAAAGATATTTTTAGTGAATTTGATGGAAAAGATTATGAAGAAGTTGTTTTTGATGGTGATGTGAAATATCACTTAGGATGGACTTCTCAAAGAGTTACTGACAATGGCAAGCAAATCAACATGAACATTGCGCCTAACCCCTCACACCTAGAAACAGTAGGTGCGGTTGTTGAAGGAATTACACGAGCTAAATTAGAAAATAAGTTCGATGGAAATACAAATAAAGTATTACCCATTATTGTGCACGGAGATGCCGCAATAGCAGGGCAAGGATTGTCTTATGAAATTGTTCAAATGGCAGGATTAAAGGGTTATGGAACAGGAGGAACGGTCCATATTGTGGTTAATAATCAAATTGGATTTACAACTAATTATTTAGATGCACGAACCAGTACCTATTGCACTGATGTTGCTAAAGTGACACTTTCACCTGTAATACATGTAAATTCAGATGATGCCGAGGCAGTAGTTCACGCCACACTATTCGCATTAGACTATAGAATGCGATTTAAGGGAGATGTTTTTATTGATCTTTTAGGCTATCGAAAATATGGGCACAATGAAGGAGATGAACCACGTTTTACACAACCGCAACTTTATAAAGCCATTGCTAAGCATCAAAATCCAAGAGATATTTATGCAGACGGATTAAAAGCGGCAGGGATTATAGATGATGAATATGTAAAGTTATTAGAAAAAAAGTACAAAGATTCTTTAGAGCATGACCTTATGGATTCAAGGAAAATTGAAACTACGGTAATCACACCTTTCATGGCTGATGAATGGAAAAATTTTGTTCGTGTTGATGAAGTTGAAATGGCAAAAAGAGTAGTGACAGGTGTTTCTAAAAAAGCTTTAGATACTGCTGCTGAAACAATAACCACATTGCCAAGTGAGCACAATTTTTTACGAAAAATCGAACGATTAATAGCTGATCGTAAAGCAATGTATTTCGAAAAAGATCAATTAGATTGGGCTATGGGAGAATTACTTGCCTATGGGACCTTACTTCAAGAAGGGTATAATGTGAGACTTTCTGGGCAAGATGTTGAACGAGGAACTTTCTCTCATCGTCATGCTGTTTTGAAAACAGAGAATTCTGAAAATGAAATTATTTTACTCAACACAATAAATCCCTTAAATCAGGGACATTTCAGTGTTTATAATTCGCTACTTTCAGAGTATGGTGTAATGGGCTTTGATTATGGATATGCAATGGCAAGTCCGAATACCTTGACTATATGGGAAGCTCAGTTTGGAGACTTTTCAAATGGTGCACAAATTATGTTGGATCAATATATTTCATCTGCTGAAGATAAGTGGAAACTTCAGAATGGAATTGTATTATTACTTCCGCATGGATATGAAGGACAAGGAGCAGAGCATTCTTCTGCACGAATGGAACGCTATCTTCAATTATGTGCAAAAGACAATATGTTTGTAGCTAATTGTTCTACGCCAGCAAACATGTTTCATATTTTGAGAAGACAGATGAAAACAAACTACCGAAAACCATTGATAGTATTTACCCCCAAAAGTTTATTGCGACATCCACAAGCAGTTTCATCTAAAAATGAATTTATAGAAGGTGAGTTTCAATCATTGATTTCTGACCAAGTAGTAGCTAAAAAAAATGTAACTTCTATTGTGTTTTGTTCAGGTAAGTTTTATTATGACCTTTATAAGGCTCGCCAAGAGAAAGACCGAATGGATGTTGCTATAGTAAGATTAGAACAACTCTTTCCACTTCCTGTAACAGAAATCGAAACTATAATTTCACAATTTAAAAATGCAACTGATATTGTTTGGGCCCAAGAAGAGCCAAGAAATATGGGGGCCTGGAGCTTTTTATTATTACATCTTCCTAACTCGCAACGTTTTCGACCTGCAACAAGAAGGTATTATGGAGCACCAGCAGCAGGAAGTGCAATACGATACAATCGTCGTCATCAACAAGTAATTGATTATGTTTTTGACCCGACACAAGATAATTTTATAAGAAAACCAAAGAAATAGATCATGATTTTAGAAATGAAAGTTCCTTCACCCGGAGAGTCTATCACTGAAGTTGAAATCGCTCAATGGCTAGTCGCTGATGGAGAATATGTAGAAAAAGATCAAGCAATTGCTGAAGTAGATTCAGACAAAGCGACATTAGAATTACCCGCAGAAGTAAGTGGGATTATAACCTTTAAGGCAGAAGAAGGAGACGCTGTAGAGGTAGGTGCTGTGGTTTGTTTAATAGATACCGAAGGTCAAGCTACTATTAGCGATTCTGTTCCGAAAGAATCGATTACTAAAGTAGTGACTAATGAATCTCCAAAAGTAACAGAAGTTCATGAAAAAAGTTATGCAACCCAAACACCTTCTCCTGCTGCAAAAAAAATTATGAGTGAAAAAGGTATTGATCCACAAACCATTCAAGGAAGTGGAAAATCAGGGCGAATTACAAAAGAAGATGCAGTTCAAGCAATGCCTTCAATGGGAACAAAACCTGACTGGGGCGATCGTGGACAAACTAAGAGTAAACTCTCGATGTTACGGCGAAAAGTAGCTGAAAGATTGGTGCAGGCCAAAAATGAAACAGCTATGTTGACAACCTTTAACGAGGTTGACATGGCGCCTATTTTTGAGCTTCGCAAACAACATAAAGACGCCTTTCTCGAGAAGCATGGAGTTAAACTTGGTTTCATGAGTTTTTTCACTAGAGCGGTAGTAAGAGCTTTGAAGATTTTTCCTGATGTAAATTCTATGATGGAAGGTGATTATAAAATTTCATACGACTACTGTGATATTAGTGTTGCGGTTTCAGGCCCAAAAGGATTAATGGTACCTGTAGTTCGAAATGCCGAAGTGTTATCTTTTAGTGATGTTGAAAAAGAAATTGGTCGTTTGGCCGTTCGTGCTCGTGATGGTAAAATTACTGTTGACGACATGACAGGAGGTACTTTTACTATTTCTAATGGCGGAGTATTTGGATCAATGCTTTCAACTCCTATAATTAATCCGCCACAATCAGGTATTTTAGGAATGCATAATATTATTGAACGTCCAGTGGCAATTAATGGGAAAGTTGAAGTACGTCCAATGATGTATTTGGCATTATCTTATGATCACAGAATTATTGATGGAAAAGAATCTGTTGGGTTTTTAGTAGCTGTAAAAGAAGCATTAGAAAATCCTTTAAACTTTTTGATGGATGGGGAAGCTAAAAAAGCACTTGAGTTATAGCCATAATTTTTGAGTGCGGTAATCAATATTCACTTTTTTCTTTTTTAAAAAATCTGCACCCAAAATCCCCTCAATAGGGAGAGTGCCTTGTGATATTAAAGTTTTATTAATGTGTGATAGGTCTAAAAGCACAAAAGCAAGTTTTCCAACATCATGACGACCTAATTTTAATTTTGCTTTACGACTCAAAAATGCTTGCATTTTACCTTGACTGGCTCCTGCAGCATCAAATGAATCTCCTTTACTTCGAAGATGAAATTTTTCTTCAAGTATAGAATGAACACAACTGCTAGAAGCCCCTGTGTCAATTAAAAGTTGTGCAGCAACTCCATTTATATGTGCTTTACAAATAATATGGCGCGTTTTGGTATTTTTTAAAGAAACAAAAAGTCGAGATTTCATATAGATTATTGGATATAACAAAATTTTTTAACTCTTTCAAAAGTAATTGTTCTAATTAAATTCAAAGGTCTTTTTTTTTAGTTGAGTACATTTGTGATTGTTATTTGGTGAGACAAAATTAATCGTATGAAATTTATTGATACCCACACTCATTTATACGCTGAAGCTTTTGACGAAGATCAGCAATTAGTGTTAGAACAAGCAATTGCCGCTGGAGTAAATCATTTTTTTATTCCAGCAATTGACAGTACTTATGTACAGAGAATGTATGCTTTGGAAATAGCGTATCCAAAAAGTGTTCATTTAATGGCAGGTCTACACCCTACACATGTTAAAGAAAATGTTGCAGAAGAGTTGGAAAAAGTGGCAGAACAATTAAAAGCACGAAAATTTTGTGCTATTGGCGAAATAGGAATTGATCTGTATTGGGATAAGCAATTTATCGGAGAACAACAGCTTGCTTTTACACAGCAAATTATATGGGCAAAAAAATATACACTCCCAATAGTAATTCATTGTAGAGATGCTTTTGATGAGGTTTTCGAAATCTTAGAAGCTCAAAAAGGAAAAGATCTATATGGTATTTTCCATTGTTTTACAGGAACACTGAAACAGGCCAAGCAGGCTATAAGCTTAAATTTTAAATTGGGAATTGGAGGTGTGATTACTTTTAAGAATGGAAAAGTTGATCAGTTTTTACGTGAAATTTCAATAGAAAATATTGTCTTAGAAACAGATTCTCCCTATTTAGCTCCTGTACCGCACAGAGGGAAGAGAAATGAGAGTAAATATTTGACTTTAATCGCAAATAAAGTTGCAAAATGTTATGGGATAACTTTGGAAGAAGTAGCCTTTAAAACCTCAAAAAATGCAATGACAATATTTAAAAATCAAAAAATTAATTTTAAAAAGTAAGAATATTTTTTTTAAAAGATATTTTTCGCTTTATTTGAAACTAGATTAAGAGAGGTGGCCGAGTGGTCGAAGGCGCACGCTTGGAAAGCGTGTATTCCAATTGCATTGGAATCGAGGGTTCGAATCCCTTCCTCTCTGCAAAAATTAATATCGTAAATATTTTTTTTTATCTTTAACCGCATTTAATTAAAAAGAACAAACAATTATTTAAAATGAAAAAATTATTTTTTGCCCTTACTATGTTAGGTTTTATGGCTACTGCCAACGCAACCATTCTTACTGCTAATTCATCTGCAGCGGTTGTGACAACTAACTCACAAGATGTTGATGATGACACACAAGCCGAATCAGCTTCTTTTACTCAAGAATTAAAAATACGTTTTATTGAAGGTGGTCCAGGATTTATGGGGATTGTTTTAATCTGTCTAATCTTAGGATTAGCAATATCAATTGAGCGGATTATTTTCTTAAACTTAGCAACAACAAATTCTAAGAAGTTAACAGAGGGTGTTGAAGTTGCTCTTTCTTCTGGTGGTGTTGAAGCTGCAAAAGAATTTTGTAGAGACACGAAAGGACCTGTTGCCTCTATCTTTTATCAAGGTCTAGACCGTATGGATGAGGGTATTGAAAGTGCCGAAAAAGCAGTTGTTGCTTATGGTGGTGTTCAAATGGGACAATTAGAGAAAAATGTTTCTTGGATTTCATTATTTATTGCATTGGCACCCATGCTTGGTTTCATGGGAACAGTAATTGGTATGATCCAAGCCTTTGATAAAATTGAAGCAGCGGGAGATATGCAGCCGTCATTGGTGGCAGGGGGTATTAAAGTCGCACTTCTTACTACTGTATTTGGTCTTGTAGTTGCAATTATCCTTCAAGTATTTTACAATTACATTGTAGCAAAAATTGATAGTATTGTAAATGACATGGAAGATGCTTCAATCACATTGATTGACATACTTGTTGCACAAAAAAAATAATTAACTTTTAATAGCAATTCATTATGAATATTCAAACAATTGTAAAAATTATTAGTGCTGTTTTTGGCTTGCTAGGCGTTGTATTCTTATTTAGAATAATTGGCGTTGGTGATGAAGAAATTAAAATGGCTGCTAGTATGGGCGACTATGGAGTAGTTTCTCCTTTAGTGTCAGTGGCAATTGCTATACTGTTTGTAACAGTAGCAGTAACTGTTGTTTTTTCTCTGATTAATCTAGCATCTAGTCCACAGAAATTAAAAAAAGCACTTTTATTTATTGTGTGTTTTATTGTAGTAATAGGTCTCGCTTTTGTAATTTCCTCTGGTGTAGAAACTCCTTTGAAGGATGGTGAAATTCTTTCTGCTAGTGGATCCCGTTGGGTAGAAGCTGGTATTAGAACGTTTTATATCCTAGCAGCATTGGCAATAGGTTCAATGATGTTTTTTGGAGGTAAAAAACTTATTAATAAATAAAATTATGGCAAAGAGATCAGCACCCGAAGTAAATGCAGGCTCTATGGCCGATATTGCATTCCTTCTTCTAATTTTTTTCTTGGTAACAACTACCATTGAAACGGATAGTGGACTTAACCGTAAGTTACCTCCTATGGAAGATCAAGTAGATCCTCCAGTAATTAGGCAGAAAAACATTTTTACAGTTTTAGTTAGTAAAAATGATCAACTACTTGTGGAAGAAGAATTAGCTGAGATTAAAGACTTACGTTCTTTAGCTGTCGAATTTCTTGATAATGGAGGTGGTGTAGGTGATGAAGCATGTGATTATTGTCAAGGTAAAAGAGATGAATCTTCTTCCGATAATCCAGATAAAGCAATTATATCATTAAAAAATGATCGTGAAACATCTTATAAGGTTTATATCGCTGTTCAAAATGAATTAGTTGCTGCCTACAACGATTTACGTAACCGTGAATTTATCCGCTTGAATCCTAATTTAGGAATTAATTATGTCGAGGCTCAAAAGAAATATGATGATCCTAGAACGTCTTTAGATGAACAGGATAAATTAAAGCCTAAGTTAGATGTGGTAAAATCAATGTATCCACAAAAATTATCTGAAGCAGAATCTACTAAATCAAGCTAAAACTTAAACTATGTCAAAATTTAAAAAGAAAAAAGGAGGAGATTTACCCGCAATTAATACAGCTTCTCTCCCTGATATCGTTTTTATGTTATTGTTCTTTTTCATGGTAGCAACAGTTATGCGTGACAGTACATTAATGGTTGTAAATAAACTCCCTGCAGCCGATCAAACTCAAAAATTAGATAAGAAAGACCGCGTAATGTATATATATGCTGGAAAACCTTCAAGTCGATATGAAGATAAATATGGATCAACGGCCAGAATTCAGTTAAACGATAAGTTTGCTACTGTAAGTGAAGTAGGTGCTTTTATTTTAGCTGAACGAGCTTCTAAACGTCAAGAACTTCAAAATGTATTGACAACTTCGCTTAAAGTTGATAGTGATACTAAAATGGGATTGATACAAGATGTTAAACAAGAACTTCGTAAAGTAGGAGCGTTAAAAATTAATTATACAACACGAATAGGTGACTACACGCAAAATTTGAAGTAGTCAACTTTTTATTAAATCTCAAAAAGTGTCTTTTAAAGACACTTTTTTTTTACTTTCAACCCAAAGTGATTTTAAAACGTACATTTTGCTTGTTATATTTCTTCCTCTTTCTTGGGCTGTTTAGTTACGGACCACTTTTGGCACAAGATGAAACTTTATTGGACTCTTTTTATAGGGAAGATCAAATTTATTTAGGAGTTTCATTTGCGGCATTACTAAGTGATCAGCCCGAATTTAAACCGCGAGGTCTTTCAAGACATTTTCAATTTGGGGTGGTTCGTGATTTACCACTTTCTGAAAATGGTCAATTTGCTTTAGGTATTGGTCTAGGAATGAGCTTTGAACGTTACAATACTAATGTAATTAGAACAAATGATATTAATTCAAATGTCTCTTATACTGTTTCTGGAAATTTAGAGGATAATCCTTTTTTCTTCTCACTTCAATCTTTAGAGCTTCCCTTAAGTATTCGTTGGAGAAACTCTTCATTTAAAGATTATGTGTTTTGGAGAATATATGGAGGTATAGCATTTCAATGGAATTATAGAATTCATGCTAAAGCTGAAGATATGTCTTTTTCAGTTTCAAAAGATATTCAAAACATAGGAGCTACAACGCACTTGAGTTTTGGGTATAATACATGGAATTTTTTCATAGCTTATAAACTAACTCCTTTTTTCAATCCAACATCTTTTTCAAATGGAGCTACCCCTTTTGATATTACACCCCTTAAAATCGGGCTTATTTTTTATCTATTATAATTCTTTTCGCATTCGGGCAACTGGAATTTCAAGTTGCTCTCTATACTTAGCTACTGTTCTTCGCGCTATTATATATCCCTTTTCTTTTAGTAATCCAGAAAGTGTTTGATCTGTTAAAGGTTTTTTTTTGTCTTCTACAATAATAAATTCCTCTAGTATTTTTTTAATTTCAATAGAAGATACATCTTCCCCTTCATTATTTTTTAGGCCTTCAGAGAAAAATGTTTTAATCAACTTAACACCATAGGGTGTTTCAATATATTTACTGTTAGCAACTCTTGATACAGTGGATATATCCATTTGAATTTCATCAGCAATATCTTTTAGAATCATAGGCTTAAGCTTTCGTTCATCTCCAGTAAGAAAATATTCTTCTTGATGCTGAATGATTGCTTTAATAGTTATGTATAATGTTTGATGTCTTTGTTGAATTGCATCAATAAACCATTTAGCAGCGTCTAGTTTTTGTTTAATAAAGAGAACTGCTTCTTGCTGTGTTTTAGATTTTGAGGTACTCTCTTGATATCCAGTAAGCATTTCTTTATAAGCATTTGACACCTTTAGATTGGGAGCATTTCTTCGGTTTAGTATTATTTCAATTTTTCCTTCTTCAATAGTTAGAATAAAGTCTGGAACTACATGAGTGTTTTGAATTGTATTAGATAACGCTCCACCTGGCTTAGGATTTAAATTACTGATAATACCCAATGCTTCTTTTAGTCCTTCTTTAGTAATTCCAACTCTTTCTTGGAGCTGGGCATAGTGTTTGTGTGAAAAATGATCAAATTCCTCAGTTATTATGCTTAATGCATTAATCACTTCTGGCCGATCCTTTTTCTTTTTTTCTAATTGTAACTTTAAACATTCTTGTAAAGATCTTGCCCCAACTCCAGGGGGGTCTAATGACTGTACAGCTCTTAGTATTTTTTCTAATTGATCATTTTCAACTATTATATTTTGGGTAAACGCTAAATCATCAATTAATTCATAATTTGTTCTCCGGATGTAACCACTTTCATCAATACTACCAATTAAAAACTCTGCAATTTCCATATCATCTTTACTCAGAATCAAATTTCCCATTTGTTGATGAAGGTATTGGTGAAAACTTATTCCTCCGCTTAAGGGTATCGTTTTGTCTTCATCATCTGAACTGTAGTTGTTGGTATATAAACGATAAGTTGGAATTTCATCATCACTTATGTATTGATCGACATCAATTTCATTTGTATCTATTTTAGATTGGTCATCAAAACTATCTTCTTGGTTTTCTTCTATATTTTTTTCAATTCCATTTTCTAATGCAGGATTTTCACCTATTTCTGCTTCAATTTTTTGTTCCAAATCAAGTGTAGTAAGTTGTATTAACTTCATCAACTGTATTTGTTGCGGAGAGAGTTTTTGAGAAAGTTTTAGTTGAAACTTTTGCTTAAGCATAATCAATTAAATCTACTATGAAGATACAATTTATAGTAACTATCATTAGAATGCTGCATTTTGAGGTGTTCTTGGGAAAGGAATGACATCTCTAATATTATTCATACCCGTTGTGAATTGGACTAAACGTTCAAAACCTAGTCCAAATCCACTATGTGGAACACTACCAAAACGCCTTAAGTCCAGGTACCACCACAATTCTTCTTTGTCAATCTCCATTTCTTTAATTCTTTTCTCAAGAACCTCAAGACGTTCTTCTCTTTGAGAACCACCAACAATTTCTCCAATCCCAGGAAATAAAATATCCATAGCACGCACTGTTTTGTTGTCATCGTTTCTTCGCATATAAAAGGCTTTGATATTCGCAGGATAATCATATAAAATTACAGGACAATTAAAATGTTTTTCAACTAAAAAACGTTCGTGTTCACTTTGAAGATCAACACCCCATTCATTTATTGGAAATTGGAATTTTTTCTTTTTATTAGGTTTTGAATTTCTTAAGATTTCATATGCCTCTGAATAACTCACACGTTTAAATTCGTTTCTAACTACAAAATTTATTTTTTCAAGTAATCCCATTGGGCTTCTTTCAATTAGGGGCTTGCTGCTTTCTTCTTTAGTATAGCGTTCGTCAAGAAAAGCTAAATCTTTTTCACAACGACTTAAAACTTTCTTTAGCACAGTTGTAATGAATTTTTCAGCTAAATTCATGTTATCGTCTAGATCATAAAAAGCCATTTCAGGTTCAATCATCCAAAATTCCGCTAGATGTCTTGTGGTATTTGAGTTTTCAGCTCTAAAGGTTGGCCCAAATGTATAAACTTCACCTAATCCCATTGCATATGCCTCTGCTTCAAGTTGTCCTGAGACTGTTAGGTTTGTCTCTTTGCCAAAGAAATCGCTTTTATAATCGATATCCCCTGTTTTGGTTAGGGGTGGGTTTTTTGGATCTAATGTAGATACCCTAAACATTTCACCAGCACCCTCAGCATCACTCCCTGTTACTATTGGGGTATGTACGTGAAAAAATCCTTCCTGTTGAAAAAACTCATGAACTGCAAATGATAATGCAGATCGAACACGCATAACGGCAGAAAAAGTGGATGTTCTTACTCTTAAGTGAGCTTTTTCTCTTAAAAATTCAAGGCTGTGTTTTTTAGGTTGAATAGGATACCTTTCAGGATCAGATGCACCTAATAGAATCACTTTTTTAACTTGAAGCTCTACTTTTTGTCCTCCTCCCTGACTCTCAACAAGAGTTCCTTTTAAACGAAGAGCTGCGCCGGTATTTATTTGTTTTAATAATGATTCATCTATAGATTCAAAGTCAATAACACATTGAAGGTTTTCTATGGTTGAGCCATCATTTAAAGCAACAAATCGATTAGCTCTAAAGGTTCTTACCCATCCTTGTACAGTATAAAATTCATTAGTGGTATTGATCTCTAAAACTTCCTTAATCTTTAATGCTTTCATATTTTTTTTATTGCACTTATTACCTTTAGAGAATAATTAAGCACAACAAAGATAAGTTTATTTCAGAAAAATATTATGACAATATCTCACTTACGTTTATTGATCTAAAATCTTAATCCTAGGTTGCTTTAAGACTTTGTAGTTACTAATTGTATCCTCAAGGGATATGAGAAGCGAGGGGAGTAATATCAAATTAGCTAACATTGCCATAAAAAGAGTTACTGCTACCAAACCACCTAAAGCTTGAGTTCCTCCAAAATTTGAGATTAAAAACACTGAAAAACCAAAAAATAAGACAACTGAGGTATAAAACATGCTAATCCCAGTTTCACGAAGTGCTTCAAATACAGCTTCTTTAATTTTCCAACCATTAGCAATTAATTCTTGCCTATATTTCGCTAGAAAATGAATAGTATCATCAACTGAAATACCAAAAGCAATACTAAAAACTAAAATAGTAGAGGGTTTTAAGGGTATACCTGAAAAGCCCATTACTCCAGCTGTGATTATTAATGGAAGGAGATTTGGAATTAACGAAATTAAGATCATTTTTAAGGACCTAAATAAATAAGCCATAAAAAGAGCAATTAATAATATTGCTAATGAAAGTGAGAGAATTAGATTATTAATTAAATATTTAGTTCCCTTTAAAAAAAGTAAAGCTTTACCGGTTATTTCAACTTGATAACGTTCTTTAGGGAATATTTTTTTAATCGCTTTACGAAGTTCACTTTCTATACTTTCCATGCGTTCAGTTTTAATATCCTTCATAAAGGTTGTGATTCGACCATATTGTCCTGTTTTATCTACATAGCCACTTAGTAATTTACTATTTCCATTGGCTTTTTTTAAGTATGGATAGATGAAGCTATTTTCTTGAGTTGTTGGAAGGCTATAATAATTTGGATTTCCATTATAGTAAGCTTGTTTTGCAAACTTAATAACATTAACAACAGATATAGGTGGTGCTAATTCAGGATATTCTCCAATGACTTTTTGTAATCGATTCATTCGCTTTAAAGTTGCAGGCTTCACAATCCCATTTTCTCGCTTACTATCAATCAAAATTTCAATCGGCACTATGCCCTTAAATTTTTCATCAAAAAAACTAATATCCTTAAAGAAAGGTGCTTTTTTTGGCATGTCTTCAATGATACTCCCCGAAATTTTTATTTGGTATATACCTATAATTCCAATGATAAGACCTAAAATCGAAACAATATAAACATTAAGTCTTTTTTTACGGACTTTATGCTCCATCCATTTAACGAAATAATCTATTGATTTATTTTTAAGATGCTTTAAGTGTTTCTTTTTTGGAAGCGACATGAAGCTATAAAAAATAGGAATAATTAACAAAGATAAAAAGAAGATGGAAATAATATTAATAGATGCCACCACCCCAAATTCTTTTAATATTTTACTGTTGGTTAGAATAAATGTTGCGAACCCTGATGCCGTTGTAAGATTAGTCATTAAGGTTGCATTACCGATTTTAACAATTACTCTCTGAAGAGATTTTGCTTGATTATTATGTTTTGCAACTTCTTGTTGATATTTGTTTATTAAAAAAATACAGTTTGGAATTCCAATTACAATAATTAGAGGAGGAATTAAAGCTGTAAGAACTGTGATTTCATAACCGAGCCATCCCAAGATACCAAAAGCCCACATTACTCCAACTGCAACGACTATTAAAGAAATAAAAGTGGCTCTAAACGATCTGAAAAATAGGAAGAAAATGAAAGAAGTAATTAATGTTGCACCTAGAATAAACAAGCCTATTTCATCAACAATATTTTGTGCATTTAAAGTTCTGATATATGGCATTCCTGAAACCCGAACATCCATTTTAGATTTTTTTTCAAAAGCTTCAATAATAGGGATGAATTCCTTGTAGATAAAATCTTTACGTTTAGAGGTATTTACAATCTGCGGATCCATATAAACTAGGGTTCGTATGGAATTGTTTTCAGCATTAAAAATTAAATTATTGTAAAAAGGTAGTTCTAAAAACAGTTTTTCTTTAAATGCTAAAAGGGCTAAAGAATCTTTTGCTTCACTAAGTTTTAAGAACTTAAGGTCAAAATTTTGGTTCGTAGGGTTTTTAACTAACTCCTGAATGTTATCAACAGAAAGAACAAAGCTAATTTCATTAAAATCACTGATTTCAGTATTTAAATCACGCCATGCATTTCTTTTTTCAGGTGTAAAAAACAAAGAATCTTCAACGGCAATTACAACAAGATTTCCTTCATCACCAAAAGTTTTTACAAACTCTTGATATTGAATATTTTCCGGATGATCATCAGGAAGTAAGTTTGCCTCTGTAAAGGTAAACTGCATGTGCTTCCATTGTGTTGCCCAAAACCCAGTTAGGATAATTAAACCAGCAAGAATTAGGAGACGATTCCTAAGTATAACTCGAGCGACTAGGTCCCAAACACTTGCTTTTTTTTTCTTCTTCATTAAAATCAATCAGCTGCTTAAAAAAGCAAATACTTTTATACAGTCAAAATTTCTTTTTCTTTGCTATTGAAAATTTCATCTATTTTAGAAATATAGGTGTCTGTTAATTCTTGCACATCAATTTCATAATTTTTTTGAATATCAACCGAGGCATCAGATTTTTTAATATCACCATTAGCTTCTTTTCGAGCAGTACGAATTCCAATTTTAGCATTTTCAGTTTCAGCTTTTGCTAACTTTGCCAAATCACGGCGGCGTTCTTCTGTAAGAGGTGGAATATTAATAATGATAGACTCGCCGTTGTTCATTGGATTAAACCCAAGATTAGCAACTAAAATGGCTTTCTCAATCTCTTGAAGCATTCCTTTTTCCCATGGTTGAACGGTTAGTGTTCTTCCATCTGGAGAATTTATATTGGCAACTTGGCTAATAAGTGTAGATGTTCCATAATAATCTACTTTTACACTTGAGAGCATAATTGGATTTGCTTTCCCTGCTCTAATATTGAGCATTTCTTTTTCTAGGTGGACCACAGCTTGCTCCATGCTTTCCATTGCTGCGTCTACTATAAACTCCATTTCTTCCATATCTAAATTTTACAAGTCTACTCTAGTTCCTATATTTTTTCCTCTAACCACATTAATTAAGTTATCTGGCGTGTTCATATCAAAAACAATAATAGGTAGTTTGTTCTCTTGACTTAATGTAAAAGCAGTAGTGTCCATTACTTTTAAACCTTTTTTGAGAACATCATCGAAAGATAAGGTGTCAAATTTTATTGCTTCTTTATTGTTTTCAGGGTCTTCATTATAGATACCGTCTACCCTTGTTCCTTTTAAAATCACATCTGCATTTATCTCTATAGCACGTAATACTGCTGCTGAATCTGTAGTAAAATAAGGGTTTCCTGTCCCAGAACCAAAAATCACTACCCTCCCTTTTTCAAGATGTCGGGTTGCCTTTCTTTTAATAAACGGTTCGGCAATGGCTTCTATTTTTATAGCAGTTTGAAGTCGCGTAGGGATATCATTGTTTTCAAGTGCACTTTGCAAAGCAAGACCATTAATTACTGTTGCTAACATTCCCATGTAATCTGCTTGAACTCGGTCCATACCTTTGCTTGCTCCAGAGACTCCTCTGAAAATATTACCTCCACCAATTACAATACCAATTTCAACACCTTGATCAAACACTTTTTTTATTTCTTTAGCATAACTGTCTATTTTAATAGGATCAATTCCATGAGTTTGACTTCCCATAAGAGCTTCACCGCTCAATTTTAGTAGTATTCTTTGATATTTCATTTAGAGGAATGTATAAACAAATATAAAAATTTACGTAGAATTTATCCTCCTTAAGTACTAACATTATAAAAGACTTATTTCAAATGATGTTTTTACAAAAGGTTATCATCACATAATGTTAAATTACTTTCGTGTTATATTTTTTTCTGAAGCAGGATTAATTACACTTTCCATTGAAAACGCATTTTCAATTTTATAATTCCCAACTCTAGTTCTTTTTAGAGAAGAAAGATGTGCACCATTAGATAACGATTTTCCAAAATCATGAGCTAAACTTCGTATGTAGGTTCCTTTGCTACAGCGAACTAAAAAGTCAACTTTTGGAAGATTTATTTTTGTTATTTTGAATTCGTGGACATTTACAGTTCTTGGAGTTATTTCGGGATTTTCACCAGCTCGTGCATATTCATATAATCTTTTACCATTTTTTTTTAGAGCAGAAAAAATGGGAGGGTATTGTAAGATTTCTCCTGTAAATTTAACGGTAGTATTAAAAATCATTTCTTCAGTAAGTAATTTTGTGTCAAATGTTTGATCTATGGAAGTTTCTAGATCGTATGAGGGAGTTGTAGCACCCATTAAAAATGTTCCTGTATATTCTTTTTCAGTCTCTTGAAGAGTTCTAATTGATTTGGTTTTTTTACCTGTACATATTAATAAAAGACCCGTAGCTAGTGGATCAAGTGTTCCTGCATGACCTACTTTTATTTTTTTGAGACCACTTAGATTTTTAAGATGCCATCTTAATTTATTAACTACCTGAAACGAAGTCCACCCAAGAGGTTTATTAATTAATAATAGTTTTCCCTCTAATAACTCCTCAGAAGTAAAGTGTAGTTTAAAAAAGTCCATAAATCAAAGCTGTTCCTCCTACTAATAGACAGTAAAAACTAAAATATTTAAGTTTGCTATTTTTAACAATAATAATCATCCATTTACAGGCAAAAAGACCAGTTATAAAAGCAAAAATAAAACCAGCAAAAAGAGGCAGTAAATCAACATCATGGCTTAATTGTCTTGAATCTATGAGTTTTTTTACCATGCTTCCAAAAATAAGAGGTAGAACCATTAAAAAAGAAAAACGAGCAGCTTTCTCTCTCTCTATTCCTAATAAAACTGCTGCAGCAATAGTTGAGCCACTTCTTGAAATTCCAGGCAGAATTGCAATTGCTTGAATTAAACCAAGAATCACTGCATTTTTAATAGATACATCCTTAGTTTTTTTTTTCGCTTTATCTGCCCAAAATAGAATAACTGACGTAATACATAACATAGTTCCAACTAAGACCATATTCTGCAAAAACAATACTTCAATTGAATCCTGTAAAAAAAGACCTACAAATACTGCAGGAATCATAGATAAGATTATTTTAAAGCTAAATTGAGTGCTTTCATTCCATTTAAATTTCATAACTCCTTGTAATAATTGTAAAATATCTTTTCTAAAAAATACAATCGTACTGAGTGCTGTGGCCACATGTAAAGTGAGGGTTAAGAAGAGGCTCTCTTCCGCACTAGCTTGGTTTCCGAAAATAGTTTTTGCTATTTCTAAATGTCCGCTAGATGAGATTGGTAAAAATTCAGTGAATCCTTGGATAATTCCTAAGATTATGGCTTCTAAATAATTCATTTTTTAGCAGCTTCTTCTGTCAAAATAGAATACATGGCAACACCAAAGCCAATGAGGACAAGGGAAGGAGCTAAACGAATCCGTGTGAAATTAAACATAGCTTTATTGAAATAAAGAGGATCATCACTTCCGCCACCTACCATTAAAACAAATCCTAAAGTAATAATTGCAAATGCTAGAAATAAAAATTTGTAGTTACGTTTTTTGAATAATTGTTTTTTGGGAGTATTGGATTGTTTCATGTTTTGAAATATATTAATAAATGGCATCTGTTTTAAGATTTAAGTACCGTTGTGTTGCAAAAAAAGTACTGATTCCCGTAATGCCTATTCCTAATAGTAAAACACCACCAAAAACAACAGAAAGTTCAGAGGGGTGTTGTATCATATTCAATTCTGGAAACTGTTTATTAATTTCAAAAAGTAAAATGGTTAGTCCACTTAATGCAATAAGTGAACTAATAACACCTAGGCGAAAATGTATCCATATAAATGGTCTTCGAATAAAAGATTTTGTTGCTCCCACCAATTGCATTGTTTTGATTATGAACCTTTTAGAATAAATTGATAAACGTATAGAACTATTAATTAGCAATAAAGCAATTAGGATAAATAAGCCAGTGGTTATTAACAGTAAGTAGGTAATTTTTCGAATATTTTTATCTAAAAGAGTCACAAGCGGTTGGTCATAAACTACTTCATTTACAAAATCAGTTATTTCAAATTCTCTTTTAATTTTTGTTAAAGAAAGTGTGTTTACAAAAGCAGCATTAAAATAAATGTCTATAGAATTTAATAGTGGATTATATCCTAAAAACTCAATAAAGTCTTCTCCAATATCTCTAGCATACAGTTCTGCGGCTTCTTCTTTCGGAGTGAATCGTACTTTTTTTGTAGCTGAATTAATTTGTATTTTTTTTTGTAATTGAGTAATTTCAATATCTTTAGCATTATCTTTAAGATAAATAGTCATTACAATTTGTTCTTTAAAATGCGAAGCAATATTTTTTGTATTGAGCAAGAATAATCCTAATACACCAACAAAAAACAGGACAAAGGAAATACTTATAATCACTGAAAAATATCCTGTAAGTAGTCTTCTTTTTTGATATGTTTCTTGAAAGTTTTTAACCACGCTTTTTGTTTTTGTAAAAATATAAAAGAAATCTAAGACCACAGAGGGATAAAAAATTCTTTTTGCTTTTTAACATTCCATCAATAAACGTATTTTTGTGCCTTTCATAGCAACCAACAAATCAAACAGTGGAATACAATTTTAAAGACATTGAAAATAAGTGGCAGAGATACTGGGCAGAACACGAAACCTTTAAAGTTTCTAACCTATCTGAAAAACCTAAATTTTATATTTTAGATATGTTTCCTTATCCTTCCGGTGCTGGACTCCATGTTGGACACCCACTCGGGTATATTGCTAGCGATATTTATGCACGTTTCAAAAGGCACAAGGGTTATAATGTTTTACATCCACAAGGTTATGATTCTTTCGGACTACCTGCTGAACAATATGCTATTCAAACTGGACAACATCCTGCAAAAACGACAAAGGCAAATATTTCACGATATAGAACACAGCTTGATCAAATGGGATTTTCATTTGACTGGAGTAGAGAGGTAAGAACATCAAGTCCTGATTTTTACAAGTGGACTCAATGGATATTTTTAAAGCTATTTGATCATTATTATTGTAATAAAGCAAATAAAGCACTCCCTATTTCTAATCTAATCGAGTGTTTTGAAAAAGAAGGAAATGTTACTGTAGATGCAATTTTTGATTCAAAAGTTGATTCTTTTTCTGCTATGGAGTGGAAATCTTTTAATAGTGTAAAACAACAACAAATGCTTTTGGCTTATAGATTAACATACCTAGCTGAAGCAGAAGTAAATTGGTGTGCTGGACTAGGAACTGTTCTTGCAAATGATGAAATTATAAATGGTGTTTCAGAACGCGGTGGTTTTCCAGTAAATAAAAAGAAAATGAAACAATGGAGTATGCGTATTGGAGCTTATTCTGAGCGTTTACTTTTGGGTCTAGATAAAATTGATTGGCCAGATTCATTAAAAGAAATGCAACGGAACTGGATTGGCAAATCTATTGGCGCAAAAGTATTTTTCAAAATTGAAGGTTATGACGCTCAAATTGAAGTTTTCACCACTCGTCCTGATACTGTTTTTGGAGTTACTTTTATGACCCTTGCACCTGAGTTAGATTTGGTTGGTGAAATAACAAAACTAGAACAAAAAAAAGCTGTTAACACATATGTATTGGAAACCCAACAGCGCACTCAACGGGAGCGAATGGCAGATATTAAAAAAATCAGTGGAGTGTTTACTGGGTCATATGCGTTGCATCCTTTAACAGGTGATAAAATTCCCATATGGATAGGTGATTATGTATTAGCTGATTACGGTACAGGTGCTGTAATGGCAGTTCCCTGTGGAGATCAGCGCGATTATGATTTTGCTAAACATTTTAATATTCCGATTAAAAATATCTTTAAAGGGGCTTCTGTTGAGAATGAAGCATATACTGACAAAATAAATACTGTTATTGATCATTCAGATTTTTTAACAGGGCTTCAATATAAAGATGCAATGAAAACGGTTATTAAAGTTTTAGAAGAAAAAGGATGCGGTGAAGGTACCGTAAATTATAGACTTCGTGATGCAATTTTTAGTAGACAACGGTATTGGGGAGAGCCAATTCCTGTATATTATAAAGACAGAATGCCGCAGCCATTAAGTTTAGAGGATTTACCTTTAAGTTTACCTGAAGTTGAAAATTACCTACCTACCCTAGAAGGATCCCCACCTCTTGGGAATGCCGGTATATGGGCCTGGAATGAAAAGGAGCGATCTGTAGTTTCTAATAATTTAATAGATCATAAAAAAGTATTCCCATTAGAACTAAATACGATGCCCGGTTGGGCAGGGAGCTCTTGGTATTTTTATCGCTATATGGATCCCCAAAATACAGAAGCATTCGTAGGTAAAGAAGCAATGGAATATTGGCAAGATATAGACCTCTATTTAGGGGGGAGTGAACATGCAACAGGACATTTATTGTATTCCCGTTTTTGGCAAAAATTCTTGTTTGATATAGGTCATCTAAATGTCGATGAATACGCTAAAAAATTAATAAATCAAGGAATGATTCTAGGGACTTCTGCTTATATGTATCGTAAGCCTGGAACACAAACATATGTATCTAAAGATCTTATCAAGTCTTCAGATGTTTTAGAACCAATAAGAGTAGATGTTAATTTTGTTAATGCCTCAAATGAATTAGACGTAGCCAAAGTAATTCAATGGCAACCACAATTTTCACAAGCTCAATTTGAGCTTAGTAACGGAGTCTACAAAGTTGGGCGTGAGGTTGAAAAAATGTCTAAGTCAAAGTATAATGTTGTAAATCCTGATGAGATATGTGATCAGTATGGAGCAGATACCCTTAGAATGTATGAAATGTTTTTAGGACCTCTTGAGCAAGCAAAACCATGGAATACAGCTGGAATTTCAGGTGTACATAACTTTTTAAATAAATATTGGCGACTTTTTTATAAGAATGAAGCGTATATTGTCAATAACATTAAACCTGATAAAAAAGCCTTAAAAGTTCTCCATGAAACCATTAAGAAAGTAACTTCAGATATTGAATCTTTTTCTTTCAATACTTGTATAAGTACTTTTATGATTTGTGTAAATGAACTTAATAACTTAGGGTGTCATAGCAAAGAAATTTTGAGTCCACTTACTATTTTACTTTCTCCTTTTGCTCCTCATATTAGTGAAGAGCTATGGTATAGATTAGGAAATACAGGGAGTATTGTTAACATCCCTTTCCCTATATTCAATGAAGCTTTCTTGATAGAGGACAGTAAAAATTATCCAATATCTTTTAATGGTAAAATGCGGTTTACTTTATCACTTTCTTTGTCTTTAGATAAAGACTTAATAAAAAAAGCGGTTATACAAGATTCTAGAACTGAAGAATACCTTAATGGGAATACTCCAAAAAAATGGATTATTGTACCAAATAAAATCATCAATATAGTATTCTAATGACTGAAGTTCAAATAGAAATCATTGGCCTGATAGCTGCTGTTTTAACCACCTCTTCTTTTATGCCTCAAGTATATAAAATCTGGAAGTTAAAGAGTTCAGATGGTGTTTCTTTAAGTATGTATTTATTCATGTTTACTGGTGTGGTAATGTGGTTTTTTTATGGTATTTTGATTGAAAGTATAGCGGTAATTTCCGCGAATTTAGTTGCAGGAGTTTTACAACTTATCATTATCTATTTCAAATTAAAATTGAAATAGAGCAACTTACAATAACCTATTATTTGTTAAAAATAATAGGTTATTGTAAAATCATTATTGCAACTTCGCTCGCTACTATTTGTTTAATAATATATTGAGAAGCAAATTCAAGAATATTCTCAGTTTAACCTTCGAAATGGAGTATCTGTTAAAGAGATTGCAGAAAAGACAATTTAAAATGAGTTATTAAAAATTATTTAATAGCAGCAATAACTTATTTTGTATTTCAGGTTTTTTGGAGGAAGAAGAAATTAATCACAAAGTTATTTGCCTATTAAGTTGTTGTTGAAGTGATATAAAGGTTTCTGTTCTTGAAACACCTTCTACAGATTGTATTTTTTTATTAAGTAGTTCCATTAGGTGCTCATTATCTTTACACAATAATTTTGCGAAAATACTCCAGTTTCCTGTGGTGTAATGACATTCAATGACTTCGGGAATATTCTTAAGCTGATTCACTGCTTCTGGGTTTCGCATGGCTTTATCTAAATATACACCAATGAAGGCGACTGTTTTAAAGCCTAATATTTTTGGATTAATAATAATTTGGGAGCCTGAAATAACCTCTGCTTTCTCTAATTTTTTTAGTCGCTGGTGAACCGCAGCTCCAGATATGCCGGTTATTTTTGAAATTGCTAAAATTGGTTTACGGGCATCTTGCATCAGTGTTTTTAAAATGACCTTGTCAATACCATCAATGATAACAGTTTGTTCTGTGATCTTCATAAGACTAGTTTTTTGACTACGATTATTAATAATAATTAATAAAGATATATTAATTTAATTAAGCCTATTAATCACCTTTTGAATTAAAATTACACTTTGTTATTCTTCAATAGGATATTTATTTTTATTTTGCAAACTCTTGAAAGACAGTATCTAAAGAGTATTCTAACACAAACCTATCTAAAAAGTTATAAGCTGGAGTCTGTTATGTTGAGTGTCATGGTATTTATTTGTTGATTATTTCTTTTATTGAATTTCATTCACTAAAAAGACAAATCAATTTATTGTAATTATTTATACTTGAATACTTTTTATTATTTTCCAAAAGTGTTTTTATATTAACCTTTATTTTTTTAATTTTAAAGTAAGGTCTCTTAATTCCATTTGGTGAAGCATTCTTGATTTTAGGTTGAATATCACTTATTTTAAAATTTTACAACTAAAAATATAACTAAGAAACTTTATTAATTTTTTCAACATATTCTTCAATTGCCATTGTCATCGAAGGAGTTTCTGGTGTGGGTGCTTTAATATCAATTCTTAAGCCTGCTGCTTTTGAAGCTTCAACTGTCGAATTCCCATAAACAGCAATCCGCGTTTTATTTTGTTCAAAATCAGGAAAATTCTTAAAAAGGGATTCAATTCCTGAGGGACTAAAAAAGACAAGAATATCATAGTATACATCTCGTAGGTCTGAAAGATCACTAACAACTGTTTTGTATAAAATTGCACGTTGCCAATTAAGAGTTGATTTGTTTAAAAATTCAGGCACATCTGGTTTTAACATATCAGAAGTAGGAAACAAAAAAGTTTCTTTATTAAATTTTTTAAAGACTGTTTCTAAATCTTCAATCTTTTTTTCACCTACATAAATCTTTCGTTTTCTATAAACCACATATTTTTGAAGGTAGAACGCAATAGCCTCGGATTGGCAAAAATATTTTGTTGAATCTGGTACTGTGAATCGCATTTCTTTACAAAGGCGAAAGAAATGATCTACAGCATTTCTACTGGTTAATATAATATTTTGAAAGTTGTTGAAATCAATCTTTTGTTGGCGAACTTCTTTAGCGTCCACTCCTTCTACGTGGATAAAAGGCCGAAAATTTATAGTTAGCTTATGTTTTTCTTTAAGTCTACTGTAAGGAGATTTCTCATTTGAAGGCTCAGGTTGTGAAACCAAAATAGTTTTAACTTTCATAGTATGAATAAATTACAATCCTTTTTCTATAAATAATAAATAGAGCCACATCCAAGGAAAAATTTTAATGTTGCAAAGATAAAAAATTAAATAAAAAAGATTACCTGGTTGAGATTTAATAAAAGAAAATATGATTTTCAAATTATTAAATAACCATATTACTAAAAAAGTAATTAATAGTGTTAAAATTGGCAAAAAGTAAGCGTCTTTCGTATAGTGGGAAATAAATAAAAGGATTAGCAGGAAAAAAGAAGTTCGTGTATTGTTTGTAAAGGATTTAAAAATGAAAATGTTTGTCATATTAATTAACTTCAAATGCCTCAAAATAAATTGATGAATAAAAAAGCGAATAGTAATCATACTAAAAAAAACTGTTAAATAGTAATAAAGCTCAATCCTGTTTTCAATAGGGTTAAAAACATAATTATTGATACTTAACAAAAATAATCCCGTTGTGTTAGCTATAAATAAAAAACTAACAAAGTTAAATCGCTCTAAATAATTATAATTACGATCATTCGCATATTTTCCAATGTACAAACTAGAAGAAAAAATTCGGAGAATATCCACAAATCTTTCATGATTAATATAATTCAGCATTACAAAAAGAGTCAGATTGAAAAGGAAAAATAAGCTGATCCAATCTTGATGAATATTTGTATTGTAAATTAATTCTCCCATATAACAAATTTAGAAGTTTTTTAAAAAATTAATATACATTTCTTAGTGATATGTTGTTAATACATTTGCTATTTTTAACAAATACTATGGGACAAACACTTGTTATTATTCCAACATATAATGAAGCTGAAAATATTGAGGCTATTATTGCTGCTATTTTCGCTACAACCTTAGACATTAATATTTTAGTTGTTGATGATGAATCACCCGATGGAACAGGTGCTTTAGTTTTAGATTTGATATCCGTTTATAGGCAAAAGTTATTTTTAGAATCTCGATCAAAGAAAAGTGGGCTGGGTGCCGCATATGTCCACGGATTTAAATGGGCGTTGAGGCATAAGTATGACTATATTTTTGAGATGGATGCAGATTTCTCTCATAATCCCAGTGAACTTAAACCGATGTTAGCACTTTTGAAAGCAAATTTTGATATGGTGATAGGATCTAGATATGTTAATGGAATTAATGTTGTGAATTGGCCCCTCAATAGAATTCTTCTATCTTATTTTGCGTCAATGTATGTCCAATTAATAACAGCGATGCCTCTAAAGGATCCTACCGCTGGTTATATAGGATATAAAAGGACAGTTTTGGAGTCTATTGCTCTAGATGACATTAAATTTGTAGGTTATGCTTTTCAAATTGAGTTAAAATATAAGGCTTGGATAAAAAAATTTAAGCTAGTAGAGCATCCTATTATTTTTATAAACAGAGCTTTAGGCAAATCTAAAATGAGTAGTAATATTATTTGGGAAGCGCTTTATGGAGTATTGTTTTTACGGTTAAATAGACAAAGATTTAAATAATGCAAAAATTAAAAATAATTAATGCTAAAATAGTTAATGAAGGAAAAATTGAAAAAACCGAAATTTTAATTCTAGGTTCTAGAATAGCTGTTATTGATTCCAAGATCAAGGTTGAAGGTGAGGTTGAAATATATGATGCTGAAGGTCATTACGTTCTTCCCGGAATAATTGACGACCAAGTGCATTTTAGAGAGCCAGGACTTACTCATAAAGGAACAATAACAACGGAATCTAAAGCAGCTATTGCTGGTGGAATCACCTCTTTTATTGAAATGCCTAATACCTTACCACAAACTACTACAATTGAAGAATGGGAAAGAAAAACTAAACTTGCAGGGAATCTATCTTTTGCTAATTATGCATTTATGTTTGGTGGTACCAATGATAATTTAGATGAAATCTTGGCCTTGGATATTAAGCGTGTACCTGCATTAAAAATATTTTTAGGTTCTTCAACAGGTAATATGTTGGTAGATAATCCTAAAATAATTCGACAAATTTTCAATAATACAGACCTAGTTATTGCTGTTCATTGTGAAGATGAGACAACTATTAGGGATAACATGAGTAAGGCTGAAGTGATTTTTGGTGAAGACATTCCAATAGAGCAACATCCCATCATTCGAAGTGAGGAAGCTTGTTATTTATCATCTTCTCAGGCCGTAGCTCTTGCAAAAGAAACAGGAGCTCGGTTACATGTTTTTCATATTTCTACTGCTAAAGAGTTGTCTTTATTTAGGAATGACATCCCATTGAAGGATAAGAAGATAACAGCTGAAGTTTGTATCCATCATTTGTGGTTTACTTCAGATGATTATGTCTCAAAGGGAACCAATATTAAATGGAATCCTGCGATTAAAACAAAACAAGATCGCGACGCCCTGTGGGCTGGGGTTAATTCAGATTTGCTAGATGTAATTGCTTCAGATCATGCACCACATTCTATGGAAGAGAAAGCTAATAAATATAAAGATGCTCCTTCAGGAGGGCCTCTTGTTCAGCATTCACTTCCTGCTTTATTGACAGCTCACCATAAAGGTAAAATTACATTGGAAAAAATTGTAGAGAAAGCATGTCATAATCCTGCAATTTTATTTGATATTAAAGAAAGGGGTTATATAAGAGAAGGATATTTCGCTGATTTAATTTTTGTAAATTTATATAAAGAACATTTAGTGGAAAAATCCAGTCTTTTATATAAATGTGGGTGGTCACCTTTTGAGGGCACTACCTTTAAAGGATCTGTTGAACGAACCCTTTTGAATGGTCAATGGGCATATAAAGATGGAGAAGTTCAGCCAGTATCTGCAGCAAAGGCCTTAATATTTGATCGATAAAATGAAATTTATAAAACTATTTTTTTTAGAATTGATCGTTCTCATTACTCTTTTTGGTTGTGTAGACTCAGGGAAAATTTTGAAACCAGCTAATTTAATTAGTGAAAATCAAATGGAACAAATTTTATACGATGCAACTCTTATGGAGGTGATGAGCACTTTCTCTAAAAAAAACTCAGCTTTTGAAGCTATTTTAGGAAAGACATATTTATATAAAAAATATAGCATTGATAGTCTTCAGTTAATTGAGAGCGAAAATTATTACGCAAAAAAGCCACGAATTTTTCACCGCATTCATTCTGCTGTTTTAAAAAAAATGGATAAGGTGAAAGATAGTTTGGATTTATTGGTAAAAAACAAAAAGTAGATTATCTTCTAAAAGAAGTTCCAATTCTTTTTATTGTTTCATCAATATTTCCGTAATGAAAATTAATTGCCTCGCAAACTTTAGAGCCGTCATATTTTTGATTGCTTGTTAAAGTTTCAATTAAGGCTATGCTTAAAAAGTTTTTTCGAATACCCATAATTCTTAATATTTTTTCAAATACAAAAGCACTGTAAAGAAACCATTTTTTCAAGGGTATATTTGGTGGTTTTATATCTATTGAAGCCGCAATTTTGGAAAGTAATTCTTTTTGAGAAATGTTTTTTGCTACAAGTATAAAGCGCTCGTTTAAAATATCTGACTCCATTAACTTCATGAGAACATTCACTACATCTTCAACAGCAACTACTGCTGTACTTCCAGTGGGGTAGAATCTCATACCATTTGCAACATCTCTGAATAGTGTCGCAGTACTTCTTCCCCATAATTCGCCTGCTAAAATAACCCCAGGATTTACAATTACAACATTTAATCCTTCCCGTGAACCTCTCCATACCTCAAGTTCAGCACCATATTTAGAATATGCATAAGCGGTGTGATTTTGGTCTGAATTCCAGCTAGAATCTTCATTAGCTATTATGATATTTTTTTCTGCACCAATAGCAGCAATAGAGCTAACATAAACTAATTTTTTAATTTTGTGTTTAATTGATGCATTCACAATATTGGCAGTTCCTTCTACATTACTTTTCATCAATTTTTCTGTCCTAGAATCAGCAAGTGTTACTTTTGCAGCACAATGATATACACAGTCAATATTTTTAAAAGCATTATTTAGCAAAGTAAGATCATTTAAGGGTGCTTTAATCCATTGAATAGTCTTAAAGTCTTTAGGATGGTTTGGTGATAGATTTTCAAAAAGTGTTTCTATTTTTTTTAAACTCTCTTCTCTTCGATAAGTAGCTACTACTTTAGTGTTTTGTTTAACACATTTAAGTAGTAAATGAGCTCCCACTATACCGGTACCCCCTGTGACTAATATCATGCTAACGAAAGTACAATTTTTAAATTTTGATTTTTGGATTCCATTCTAGAAATCTATCTTTGTCTCAAAAATTTATGCCAACTAATTTTGTACAAGAGATCAAATGGCGTGGTTTGCTCCATGACATCATGCCAGAAACAGAAACTTTTTTACTTGAAAATGCGACCAAAGGCTATATAGGTTTTGATCCTACAGCAGATTCGCTTCATATTGGGAGTTTAGTACAGATTATTATATTAATGCATTTTCAAAAACATGGCCATGCACCCATCATTCTCGTAGGAGGAGCTACTGGAATGATTGGTGATCCTTCCGGTAAATCTGATGAACGAAATTTATTGGATCAGGATACGCTAGAAAAAAATTGTGCTGGCATAGAAAATCAATTACAAAAATTTTTAAATTTCACTACTTCGTTACCTAATGCGGCCAAACTCGTTAACAATTATGACTGGATGAAATCATACAGTTTAATTGATTTTTCTAGAGAAGTAGGAAAGCATATAACAGTGAATTATATGATGGCTAAAGAATCTGTAAAAAAGCGATTGGGTTCTGAATCTAGAGTAGGAATGTCTTTCACGGAATTTACTTATCAATTATTACAGGCTTATGATTTTCTACACTTATACAAAACGAATGATTGTAGACTTCAATTGGGGGGAAGTGATCAATGGGGAAATATTACAACCGGTACTGAATTAATTCGAAGAAAAGAAGGTGGAAAAGCATATGCAATTACATGTCCTCTTATAAAAAAGGCAGACGGAACAAAATTCGGAAAAACTGAAGACGGTAATATTTGGTTAGATAAAAATAGAACGTCTCCCTATAAGTTTTATCAATTTTGGTTAAATACTTCAGACGAGGACGCCTTGAGTTACATTAAAATATTCACTTTTTTATCAGAAAAAGAAGTTGATCAAAAAATTAAAGAGCATAAAAAAGCTCCTCACTTGAGACTCCTTCAAAAAACAATTGCCCACGAAGTAACAATACTTGTGCATGGGAGTGAAGAGCTTGTTAAGGCTCAGGAAGCTTCTCAAATTTTGTTTGGAAATACTACTAGTGAAGCGCTTCAGAACTTAACACCTGACACTTTTTTGGAATTGTTTGAAGGTGTACCTCAAGCAGAAATTGAACGAAGTTTAATCAAAGACGGGATAGATATAATAGGAGCACTTTCGATCTTATCGGGCTTTTTAAATTCAAACGGTGAGGCAAGACGGGCTTTAAAAGAAAATTCGATTTCTGTTAATAAGCTAAAAGTGACACAAGATTTTATCATTACTGAAAAAGAATTAATTGCTGATCAATATGTTTTATTACAGCGTGGTAAAAAAAACTATTTTATTTTAAAGATTATTACCTAAACTGATATCAGGTTACAGCCTCTTATTTCTGCAGTATCAAAGCGACCTAAAACTTCAAAACTCCCATCCTTATGAGTTTTACCTAAATCTTGGGTGGCAATAAAAGCACATGACTCAACATTAGCTAAATCAATTATGTTTAATGCTCCTGTTTTTTCTTCTTGAATTATTTCAAATGGATCATCAGTAGAGCGAATTAAAATTTTCATCCAAGGGGGGCAATTATAAAGACCATTTTCTTTAGAATAGGCTTGGCTCATTAACTCTGTCATTCCATATTCAGAATGTATGTTTTTAACACCAAAACCTTTTTTAAATGAAGAGTATAATGCTTCGCGCACCAATTCTTTTCGCATTCCCTTCATGCCTCCTGTTTCCATAATTATTGTATTATTTAGATTTAATTTCTTTTTTTCAATAAGTGTTAAAAGTGCAAAAGTAACACCAAGTAAAATTGTTTTTTGCCCCTCTTTTTCCAGTGTTTGAAGAGTATTAATTAATTGATCCCACTCATCTAGATAAAAACCACTTAACGGATGTTTTGATTGATGAATTAGTTGATTGGCCATATAAACTAAAGAAGAATTTTCTCTTTCTAAATAAGAAGGGAGTAGAGCAAGTAGCGCATAGTCTTTAATAGATCCGTAAAACTCATAAAATCCTTTCTCAAAACTTTTATGATAGATGTTTAAATCATTTACGAAATGTCTAGAGGCTGTTTGCCCGGAAGTTTTACTAGATAAAAATATTTTTTCTGGAGTTTTAGAAACACAACTTACAGTATGTGATTTAAAAAACTGAATGGGTAAAAATGGAATTTCATGAACCTCAGTAACTTCCGAAGAAGCATTATTGATCAAGTCACAATATGATCTGTATACAGTATTATTCTCATATTGGTATTTGAATAATTCTAAAGCATGTTTTTTGAATTGAATAGGGGATATAATTTCATCAAAAGCATTTAAAACCGTATTCATAGGAATGTAAAATTAAAAAAAAATATAGTATTTTAATCTATTAATAAAAGTTTAAGTAAATATTTTTTTGATGGAATTTTTAACACTATTTTTTTAAAAAGTAAAGGATTAAAACCTTGATCACTCAATACATCATAATTATCAATGTATCTTAATAAAAGAATCACTTTAAATAAAATTAGTTTATTTATGGGTAGATTTTTTTAATAATATCAGTTAATTTATTTTATATAATTGAGCATTCGATTTTTAATTAAAATGATTTATTTTAAAAACATAAAAAGTTAGTAATTTGTTAATATTGATTATATGTCATTAATTTTAATAAAACATTAAATTTATACTTTAAAAAATAATGATTAATAAGGATATTAAGATTTTACTGGTAGATGATGAGCCAGACATTATAGAAATTGTTAGGTTTAATCTTGAGAAGGTTGGATATCAAATTTTTACTGCTTCTGATGGTTTGGAAGCACTTATAGTTGCAGAAAAAGAATTACCTCACTTGATAATACTTGATGTGATGATGCCTAATTTAGACGGGATTGAAACATGCGAAAGACTTCGTTTAGACAGTCGTTTTAATGATACTGTCATTATGTTTTTAACAGCTAGAGGAGAAGATTATTCTTATGTAGCTGCTTTTGAAGTTGGTGCAGATGATTACGTGACCAAACCTATTAAGCCAAAAGTCTTAGTTTCTAAAGTAAAAGGATTGTTGAGAAGATTTAAGGAGGTTTCCCTTAATGACAAAACTTTGGAATTCTCAGATTTATCAATTGATAAAGATAAATATAAGGTAGTTTTTAAAAAGCATGAGCTTTTCTTGCCTAGAAAAGAATTTGAACTTCTATACCTTTTGGCTTCAAAACCAGGAAAGGTTTTCAAACGAGATAATATAATGGAAAATGTTTGGGGGAACGAAGTTATTGTTGGAGATAGAACGATTGATGTTCATATCCGAAAGCTTAGAGAAAAATTAGGCGACCATTTTTTAAAAACTATTAAAGGAGTTGGCTATAAATTTATTGAACCTAAAAATTAATTTTGTGTCATCATTAAAACATAAAGATTACAATATATTAACTTTAGTATTAGCTTCTTTTTTTGCTATTTCACTTTGCTTGTTAAGCACTTTTTTTTTGAGATTTCAATGAAAAATATAATTTTTCCACTTTTTATATTTTTTGTGTTTCTATCTATTATTTCTTTTTTTCTTATATCCCTAATCGTTAAACAAATAATTATTAAAAAAGTAGTCGAAATATATAAAGATATTTTTCCAGCCCTAGTTTCTTCCAATCCTATTAGGAAGTTAAAAAAAATAGATTCATTAGTCTATTATTTGAAAAAAATTTCCTCTGAGCAAGATTTGAAAATGGAACTATTGAAGAAACAAGAGAATTACAGAAAAGATTTTATAGGTAATATCTCGCATGAATTAAAAACTCCACTATTTACTATTCAGGGGTATGTCTTAACATTATTGGAAGGGGATATTAAAGATGATAAAATTCGGGAAAAGTATTTAAAACAAACTGCTAAAGGGGTAGATCGCTTAATGTTTGTAATAAATGACTTGGATATGATCACCAAATTTGAGTCAGGAATTGAATCCCTAAATAAAGTAGATTTTGATTTAAGAGAAACAATAAAAAATGTATTTGATTTATTGGAAATTGAGGGAATTCGAAATGAAATAACACTAAGGTTGGATCGAAATTATGAAACACCTATTAATGTATTTGCTGATGAAGAACGTATTCAACAAGTGCTCACAAATTTAATTATTAATTCACTAAAATATGGGATTAAAAAGGGCGTAACTGAGGTAAGCATTGAACACACGAATGATTCTAAAATATGGGTACGAATTAATGACAATGGGGATGGTATAGCGAAAGAACACCTGCCACGTTTATTTGAACGCTTTTATAGAGTAGATAAAGGACGCGACAGAGGCACAGGTGGCTCTGGACTTGGATTGGCTATTGTTAAGCACATTATTGAGGCTCACAATGAAGAAATATTTGTTGAAAGTAAAGTGGGTATCGGGTCTGAATTTTCTTTTTCACTTTCAATCATACCTTCAAAGGAGAATTAAAATCCTTATTTTCGCTTAAAACATAAAGAGGGTGGGGAGTAAAAATAAATTAAAACGTTTTAGGGAAAACGAAACTTTTCCCAACGTTATTCAGCCAGAGAGAGATGATGTTTTAAATGGAAAATTTCCCTACAAGGGATCTTGGAGAAAGGATTTTTTTAAAAATAAAAACCCAATCGTTTTAGAATTGGGTTGTGGAAAAGGTGAATATACGGTTCACTTAGCTCAGCGAAGCCCACATATTAACCACATAGGAATTGATATCAAGGGAGCGCGATTCTGGCGTGGTGCAAAAACAGCAATTGAAGAAGGATATACTAACGTTTGTTTCATTAGAATGCAAGTTGAACTAATAGTTCAGTGTTTTGCCGAGGGAGAGGTAGACGAAATATGGATTACGTTTCCAGATCCTCAAATTAAATATAAAAGAACTAAACACAGGCTTACTCAACCTGATCTTTTAAAAATCTATAAAACTGTCTTGAAATCTGGAGGATTGATTCATCTTAAAACTGATAGTGAGTTTTTATTTGGATATACTCTAGGTGTTGTATCTCAAATGGGAGTAATTAAATATGCCCATCATGATATTTATAATAATAGTGATGCACCAAATATTGCAACTGAAATTCAAACTTTTTATGAAAATCAATTTTTAGAAAAGAAGAAAGCCATTAGCTACATGAATTTTACACTTTAAAATGCCAAAAGAATTTTCTTTTTTTTATAATGTTTATAAAGTGGTTAAATGTATTCCTGAAGGAAAAGTAACTACTTATGGTGCAATCGCAAAATATTTAGGATCTCCTCAGAGTTCGAGGATGGTTGGCTGGGCGATGAATGCTTCACATGTTCATTCTGACGTTCCTGCACATAGGGTGGTAAATCGTTTGGGATTATTAACAGGAAAACATCACTTTGGAGCAAATAATATAATGGAGCAATTATTAGAAAACGAAGGAGTTAAAATTAAAAAAAATCAGATTCAACAATTAAATAAATATTTTTGGGACCCATCCAAAGCACTTCCTCCTTTTTAAAATATTTTACCTTTTGATATTAAAACCTTAGATGTATATTTGTAGCTTATGTTAATACATTTATGAAAATCACTAAAGAAGCTGTTTTTAAAGCACTTAAGAAAATTTCTCTTCCAGGAGAAGGCGGAAATTTAATTGATAAAGGTGCGATATCTAATATTATGATTTTTGGTGATCAAATTGATATTGATATTCAGCTTGAGAATCCTAGTTTACAGGCACGTAAAAAATTGGAGGTAACTATTCTGAAAACAATTCATGAACACGTTTATGAAAAAGCCAAAATTAAAATAAATATTAAAGTTGTTACTCCTGAAGTAGCCTCTAAGCCAAACTTAATTAAAGGGAAAAGAATATCGGGTATAGATAATATTATTGCTATCTCCTCTGGAAAAGGTGGTGTAGGAAAATCTACTGTCACAGCAAATTTAGCAGTAACATTAGCCCAAATGGGATGTAAAGTAGGTGTTTTAGATGCAGATATATATGGACCTTCCATTCCAACAATGTTTGATATGGAAGGAGCTAGGCCTCTTTCGATTCAAGTAGATGGTAAATCTAAAATGGAGCCTGTTGAAAATTATGGTGTTAAAATTTTATCTATTGGATTTTTCACTAAACCTGAGCAGGCAGTCATTTGGCGTGGTCCTATGGCCACAAAAGCATTGAATCAAATGATTTTTGATGCTGCTTGGGGAGCACTAGATTTTCTTTTAATTGATTTACCCCCGGGAACAGGTGATATTCATTTAAGTATAGTTCAGTCGCTTCCAATTAATGGAGCTGTAGTCGTTAGTACCCCGCAAAATGTAGCCTTGGCTGATGCTAAAAAAGGAATTGCAATGTTCCAACAAGAAAATATAAAAGTACCTGTACTGGGAATTATTGAAAATATGAGTTATTTTACTCCTGCAGAACTTCCAAATAATAAATATTATATTTTTGGAAAAAAAGGTGCAGAATACCTAGCGAAAGACAAAGAAGTCCCTTTTTTGGGTTCTTTGCCGCTAGAACAGAGTGTTCGAGAGGCTGCGGATTTCGGAAGACCTGCAGCCCTTCAAGAAGGGACTGCTTTAACTACAGCTTTTGCTGAAATAACTAAAAAATTAGTGTCTCAAGTTTTATTAAGAAATAAAAATTTACCTCCAACTAAAGCAGTTGAGATAACTAATTTAGTAGGATGTGAAGCTATTAAAAATTAAACCATGGAATCAGAAGTAGTAAAAGCAAAAATATTAGAAGCTTTAGAAGAGATTCGACCTTTCTTAAAATCTGACGGAGGAGATATTTCTTTGGTTTCTGTTGAAGATAATAAGCACGTAAAAGTTCAATTGCATGGAGCTTGTGTTGGGTGTAGTGTCAATCAAATGACACTAAAGTCTGGAGTTGAATTAACCATTAAAAAGTATTTACCACAAATTGAAACAGTGACAAGTATAGAGCCAAATCTAAATGATTAAAACGGATATATTAATTATTGGGGCAGGACCTACAGGTTTATTTGCTGTTTTTGAAGCCGGGCTTTTAAAACTTAAATGCCATTTGATAGATTCTCTCCCAATGCCAGGGGGTCAATGTGCTGAAATTTATCCCAAAAAACCAATTTATGACATTCCTTCACACCCAGAAATTCTTGCAGGTGATTTAGTTAAGAATTTAGAAAAGCAAATTGCACCTTTTCAACCTACTTATACATTGGGTGAAAGTGCTATAAGTCTTGTAAAGGTAGACAACAATAATTTTTTAGTAACCACTAATAAAGGAACCCAACATTTAGCACCTATAGTTGTAATTGCCGGAGGTTTAGGCACCTTTGAGCCTAGGAAACCACCAATAGAAGGATTAAAAAATTTTGAAGGAAAGGGTGTAAATTATATTATTAAAGATCCTGAGGTTTATCACAATAAAAAAGTAATCATAGCAGGGGGAGGAGATTCCGCTTTAGATTGGACTATTTTTCTTGAAAATATTGCAGCTTCTGTTACTTTGATTCACCGTAGAAATGAATTTAGAGGTGCTTTAGATTCAGTTGAAAAAGTACAACAACTCAAAAATAAAGGACGCATTCAATTATTAACACCAGCTGAGGTAATCGCCCTAGAAGGGGATGATTTTTTAGACTCAGTTATAGTTAATCATTTAGGTGATTCAAAATCTATTGAGTGTGACAGCTTTATACCCCTTTTTGGTTTAACACCTAAGTTAGGTCCTATTGCAAATTGGGGTTTAGAAATTAAAAAAAATGCTATACTAGTTGATAATTCATTAGACTATCAAACAAATATTCCTGGTGTTTATGCTATTGGAGACGTGAATACTTACCCTGGTAAGTTAAAATTAATATTATGTGGTTTTCATGAAGCTACTTTGATGTGTCAGAGTGCATTTAAAAGAATACATCCGGATAGAAAAAATGTTTTGAAATATACTACAGTGAGTGGTGTGGCTGGTTTTGACGGTTCTTTAAAAGAAGCTTCAAAATCTTTTATAAAAGCAATTAAATAAAATGCTAAAAGATATTACCATTCATTTGATAGATCGAGAAGGAATATCTCATACTCTAAGTGCTCCTTTAGACATGCAGTTGAATCTAATGGAAATTTGCAAAGCACATGAGCTTCCTGTAGAAGGTACCTGTGGAGGAATGGCAATGTGTGCCTCATGTCAATGTTATATTGAAAGTAGCCACTCAATCTTAGAACGTTCTGCTGACGAAGAAGCAATGCTTTCGGAAGCTTTTTATGTAAAAGATAATAGTAGGTTAGGGTGTCAAATTCAAATGTCAAATGCTATTGATGGATTGATAGTTCGTTTGGCTCCTTCTGAATAATGTAGTAGTTATTTAATTTATTAAAACTATTTATTAGATATTGACAAAATGAATAAAAAAAAACATTTATGTGCTTTATTTGATTTGGATGGTGTTATCGTTGATACAGCAAAATTTCATTTTTTAGCTTGGAAAAAAATAGCAAAAAATATTGGTTATGAATTAACCCATGAAGACAACGAGCATTTAAAAGGAGTAAGCCGTCAGGATTCTTTAAATATTATTTTGGATTTGGCAAATGTTACTATAGATTTAGAAGTTTTTAATCATTATTTGCTTCAGAAAAATAATGATTATTTGCTTCTTATTCAATCTTTATCTCCTAATGATATTCTTCCGGGAATATCTGAAGCATTAACTTTTTTGAAAGAACGCAGGATTAAAATTGGTTTGGGTTCAGCAAGTAGAAACGCAAAAATTATACTTCAAAAATTACAATTAATGGATTATTTTGAAGTGATTATAGATGGAAATATAGTTATTAAGGGTAAGCCAGATCCAGAGGTTTTTTTGAAAGGCTGCAGCGCATTAAATGTTCCCAAGGATAGATGTATTGTTTTTGAAGATGCATTCGCAGGGATATTAGCCGCTAAGGAGGCAGGAATGACTGCCGTTGCATTGGGAGACAAAAAGTTTTTTTCAAATGCAGATTTTTGTTTTTCAGATTTTACGCAATTAAACATAAAAGTACTTTCAAATCTTTTTTAATTTTAAACTAAAATAATTTTATTACTTAATTAATATAAAGTCTTGTGAAAAACTCATATTTAGATGTTAACCCATGGAAGATTATTGAAAAAGGATTTAATCCTAACAGGGTGAAGTCTTCTGAAAGTATTTTTAGTCTAGGTAATGGTGCCATGGGACAACGCGCAAATTTTGAAGAATATTACTCAGGGAATACTTTTCAGGGAAGTTATATTGGTGGTGTTTATTATCCAGATAAAACACGTGTAGGTTGGTGGAAAAATGGATACCCAGACTATTTTGCTAAAGTTTTGAATGCACCAAGTTGGATTGGAATCCATCTAGAAATTAATAAGGTTCCTTTAGATTTAAATACGTGTAAACAAGTAAATGGATTCTTCAGAGAACTAGACATGAAAACGGGAATTTACACTCGCTTTTTTGAAGCTCAAATTACGGATGACTGTAGAATTGAAGTAATGGCTAAGCGTTTTCTTTCAATGGATGATGGTGCACTTGGGGTCATTCATTATTCAGTGAAAGCACTTAAGGGAGCTTGTGAAATTTCTATTGATTCTTTTGTAGATGGACATATTACCAATCAAGACTCTAACTGGGACGATCCTTTTTGGGAACATCAACAAAAGACAGTTTCTAATGAGTTTATTGCTTTACATTCAAAAACATTAAAAACCGAATTTGAGGTATGTACTTTTGCCCAAACTAATCTAATAAATAGAAATGAAATCATTTCTTCCAACTTTAAAACCAAAGAAAAAGCATGGCGATTAAGTCAATGTAGTAGTATTTCTTTAGCTGAGGGAGAAAAATTAACTCTTTTAAAATTTGGCGGATATATCAATGGAATGAATCATTCACCTTCTCAATTTAATACCAAAGCACTTGCAGTAATTAACCACGCAAAAGAAAAAGGTTTTGACAAACTAATTGCTGATCAAAAAGCCTCATGGGCAAAAGTTTGGAAGCAATCCGATATTGTGATAAAAGGAGATGATAAGGCTCAGCAAGCAATACGGTTTAATATTTTCCAACTCAATCAAACCTACAACGGAAAAGATGCACGTTTAAATATAGGTCCAAAAGGATTTACTGGTGAAAAGTATGGTGGGAGCACTTATTGGGATACCGAGGCTTATTGTTTGCCTTTTTACATGGCCACAAAAAACCAAGATATAGCACGTAATTTATTAAAATACCGATATGAACATTTAGATAAGGCCATTGAAAATGCTAAAAAACTAGGTTTTTATAATGGTGCTGCCTTATATCCAATGGTAACAATGAACGGTGAAGAATGTCATAATGAGTGGGAAATTACATTTGAAGAAATTCATAGAAATGGAGCCATTGCTTTTGCGATCTTTAATTATGAGCGTTTTACAGGTGATACCAGTTATATTCCGGAGATGGGACTTGAGGTGCTTATAGCAATTGCACGTTTTTGGACACAAAGGGTTCATTATTCTGATTTTAGAAAAGCTTATGTGATCTTGGGCGTCACCGGCCCAAATGAATACGAGAATAACGTAAATAATAATTGGTATACAAATTATCTTGCAAAGTGGTGTTTGAATTATGCTAAAGAGCAAGTATTACATGTTGCTGTAACAAATCCAAAACGCTTTGAGGAAGTAAAAAGTAAAATTAATTGGAAGGAAGATGAAGCCAATGAATGGGAAGCTATTGCAGCTTTAATATATTTTCCAAAACATCCTACAGAAGATCTTTTTTTGCAACAAGATGGATTTTTAGATAAAGAATTATTTCCTACCACTAAAATATCTAAACAAGAACGTCCCATTAATCAGTACTGGTCTTGGGATCGAATTTTACGTTCTCCTTATATAAAGCAAGCCGATGTATTGCAGGGATTTTATTTTTTTGAAGATCAATTTGATATTAAAAGTTTGGAACGACATTTTGATTTTTACGAACCATTTACTGTACATGAGTCTTCTCTGTCACCATGTGTCCATTCTATATTGGCCTCGAAATTAGATAAAATGGAACTGGCATATTCCTTTTATTTACAAACATCACGTTTAGATCTAGATGATTACAACAATGAAGTGGAAGAAGGCTTACATATTACCAGTATGGCAGGAACTTGGATGAGTATTGTTGAAGGTTTTGGTGGTGTTCGTGTAAAAAATAATGAACTTCATATCAATCCAAAATTACCTGAACAATGGAAAGAATATTCTTTTAAAATCAATTTTAGAGGTACTTTAATTAAAGTCCAAAAAACAAAAGGTGGTACTAAAATTAAGCATGACAATATTGAATTAAATGTATTTTGCGAAGACAAAATAATTTAATTTTTTTTTCATGTAAAAAGATATATTAGCTTTAACTAAATAATACCAATAAATAATTGAATTAAAAAAATGAGAAATATCACCATACTTTTAATTACTATTCTTATTGCTTCTTGCCAGTCAATTAAAGAAGAAGCAAGATCTCCTCTATCACTTCCTGAGGTTAATGACACTCTAACTCCAATTTCAAAACAAAACATTGCACACTCAGTGCTATACGAAGCAAACATTAGACAATATTCTAGTGAAGGAACTTTTAATGCTTTTACAAAGGATTTACCTGTTTTAAAAGAAATGGGAGTAAAAGTTATTTGGTTAATGCCTATCAATCCAATTTCTTCAACAAAAAGCAAGGGACCTTTGGGAAGTTATTATGCTGTTTCAGATTATACCAAAGTAAATCCAGAGTTTGGAACTTTAAAAGATTTTAAATTTTTAGTAAAAAAAGCACATAGCCTTGGTATGTACATTATTTTGGATTGGGTTCCTGGACATACTGGTTGGGATCATGTCTGGATGGAAGATAATAGCGATTTTTATCTAAAAAACAAAAAAGGAGAAATAATTGATCCCATAGACTTTAGAACTGGGAAATCTTTTGGTTGGACGGACGTAGCAGATTTAAATTATGATAATTTAGAAATGCAAGAAGCTTTAAGTCAAGCAATGCTTTATTGGGTTAAAGAAATTAATATTGATGGTTATAGAATTGATCAAGCTTATGCTGTTCCGCAAGCTTTTTATGACAAAACTTTTGAGGCGTTGCGTGAAATAAAGCCTATTTTTCTTTTGGCAGAAACAGATATTTATCACCCTGGAGGTTTAGGTCTTATAAGTAAGTTTGACGCTTCCTATGATTGGCCGGGACATTCTTTATCTAAAGATGTGGCAAAGGGTGTTAAGTCAGCAAACGATTTCGCAAGACATATAGACTTTACTTTAAAAAGATATGGTAAAGAAAATATACTTGTAAATTTCGTTTCTAATCATGATGAAAATTCTTGGAATGGAACAATTAAAGAAAGTTATGGACCTGCTAGCCATGTTTTTACGGCACTAAACTATACTACCCCTGGAATGCCTTTAATATATTCTGGTCAAGAATATGATTTAAACAAAAGACTTCGTTTTTTCGAAAAAGACAGTTTTCCTAAAAATACAGGAAAGACAATGGAGTTATTGTTGCAGTTGGGAGCATTAAAAAATAATCATAAAGCACTTGCTTCTGGCAAAAATGGGGGTTCATATAAACGATTATTAAACACTAAAAACAAGCAAGTCTTTTCTTTTGAACGTGGAAAAGAAGGCGATACCCTAGTCGTTATTGCAAATTTGAGTAAAGACTATGCCCAATTTACTATGCCATTAGAGGGAATGTATAGACGCTACGAAGATTATAAACCAAAGCGTCTTTCTGCATCCTATCAATATGATATGAAACCTTGGGAGTTTTGGATATTAATAAAATAAATATGATAAATAACCAATCGCTGTATAGATTCTTTAATTTTTATAAAAATGAATAAAAAACTCTATTTTTCAACCATTTTTATTAGTATCATCATGATTACATGTTCTACTTCTATAAATCCCATAGTTATTGGACATCGTGGTGCTCGAGGGCATATTGCTGAAAACACACTTCCTTCGATTTCTAAAGCTATTAGCCTTGGAGTTGACGGTGTAGAAATTGATGTTTTTCGTTGCGCGAGTGGAGAGCTAGTGGTTTTTCATGATCAAACCCTTGATAAGTTAACTAACGCTTCTGGATATATTGAGCAGCTAGATTTAGATTCTATAAGGAATATTAAAGTATTAGACCATTATACTATCCCTACCCTTGATGAAGTTTTGGATTTGGTTGATGGTCGTATTTTGTTAAACATTGAATTAAAAGGCACTCAAACTGCACTTCTTACAAACCAAATTTTACAACGCTATTTTGAAGGGACTAAATGGTCTCCTGATAAAATAATTATCTCAAGCTTTAATTGGGAGGAACTTGAAATATTTTATCAAGTTAATTCAAATGTTCCGATTGCTGTTTTAACTGAAGATGATCCTTTAGATGCTATAGTTATTGGTAAAAAATTAAATGCCGTAGCCATTAATCCTGATTATAAGTCATTGGATAAAAACAATATTGAAAAAATTAAAAAGGCAGGTTTTAAGCTTTATCCTTGGACAGTAAATACTCATGAAAATATCCTGAATTTAATTGATTTAGGCGTTGATGGTATTATTACGGACTATCCCGAGCGAGTACTTAATCTATGGAACCCCTCACTTTAGAAGTTGTTTTGAAAGTATTAATTTAAATATAAGATTGCACCATTTAAAAGGGTTGCAAAGCAAACCCATATTAAGTAGGGGTATAGCATGTAGGAAGATAATTTATCTACTACCCGAAACCATTTGATGGTTCGTTCTATAAGAATCAAAAGCACTATTATCACTAGAAGTCCTAGTAAAGGATTCTTTAATCCAAAGAAAACTAGGGGCCAAAGACCGTTAAAAATAAGTTGTGCACCAAAATGATAGAGTGCAGTTTTGCCCCAGAGATGCCTTCTTCCAAAATGCCAAACACGTCCAGATGCCCAGCCCATTAATACATATAATAGTATCCATACTGGTGCAAATAACCAGTTTGGTGGAGAGAAAAAAGGTTTTGTTAAGCCAGCATACCAAGAAGCAATTACCGGTTGGGTAACTTTACTCGATAGAAATCCTACTGCAACCGATAGAACAATTCCTAAAATAATGGCGAGTATAAGTTGTGACTTTTGACGTTTCATGACATCGTAAAGCTACACAAAAAAACCATTTCCAATAATTCTCATTAACGATTAGGATTAAGACTGTATCTTTGTCGTATATGGATATAACATCATTTATTTCTAAAAAAGCTTCTCCTATTTCATATGCAACATCTTGGGAGGCACCAAGTAATATTGCACTGGTTAAGTATTGGGGTAAGTACGGAGAACAATTACCTAAAAACCCTTCTTTAAGTTTTACACTATCAAATAGTTCTACAAATACTAATGTTGTTTTTACACCTCATTCTAAATCAATCCCTGATTTTGACTTTTATTTTCATAACGTTCAAAAAGAAGATTTTAAACCAAAAATCGCTATTTTTTTAGAAAGAATACATTCTTGTATTCCATGGATTGGGAACTATCATTTATCAATTAAAAGTGAAAATTATTTTCCTCACAGTAGTGGAATAGCATCTTCAGCTTCATCAATGGCTGCTTTATCTTTATGCTTGATGGATTTGGAGCAACAACTTTTCCCCGAGATGACAAGCCTTTATTTTCATCAAAAGGCTTCTTTTTTAGCTCGTTTGGGTTCAGGGAGTGCTTCTAGAAGTATTCAAGGACCTGTAACCATTTGGGGAACAAATGAGATACAAAACACAAGCTCTGATTTATATGCCATACCTTTTGGCGAATCATTACATCCGGTATTTAAAACCTATCAGGATACTATATTATTGATAGATAAAGGATCTAAACAAGTTTCAAGTTCTACAGGTCATAATTTAATGCATGCACATCCATTTGCAGAAAATCGATTTCTACAAGCAACAAATCATTTGTCTTCTCTACTTTCTATAATGAAGTCAGGAGAATTAGATGATTTTATTCGTATTGTAGAATTAGAAGCACTGTCCTTACATGCTATGATGATGACTTCATCACCTTATTTTATTTTGATGCAACCCAATACGTTGGCAGTTATACAAAAAGTATGGACATATAGAGAAAGTACTTCTATTCCATTGTGTTTTACTTTAGATGCTGGAGCCAATATACATTTACTATACCCAAAAGAATATAAAGATGTAATTCTTGAGTTCATAAATAAGGAGCTTGCTTTTTTTTGTGAAAATGGACAATACCTTACGGATGAAGTTGGGTTAGGGGCTAAAAAAATGTAACTTTGAAATTCATGAAAGGGCCATTATTTTTTGCTAAAATTTTACTTTTTGGAGAATACGGAATTATCAAAGATTCTAAAGGCCTTTCTATTCCATATAATTTTTATAGAGGTGCCTTGAAAATTCCTTCTAAAAGTACGCTGGCAAATAAATCTTCTCACAGTAAATTACTCGCTTTCTCGGAATACTTAAAAACTTTAGATGATACTTTAGTTTCCTTTAATTGGGTCGAATTAAATCGTGATTTAGCTAAAAAAATGTATTTCGACAGCAGTATTCCTCAAGGATATGGCGTAGGCAGTAGTGGTGCTCTTGTGGCAGCTATTTATGATCAATATGGCATAAATAAAATAACAATATTAGAGAATCTGACCAAAGATAAATTACAACATCTAAAAACTATTTTTGCTGAAATGGAATCCTTTTTTCATGGTCAATCTTCTGGTTTGGATCCTTTAAATAGTTATTTGAGTTTGCCTATTTTGATTAAATCAAAAGAACATGTTGAAACTACTGGAATTCCTTCGCAACATAGTGCCGGAAGAGGTGCTGTTTTTTTATTAGATAGTGGAATGACTGGAGAAACAGCCCCCATGGTCTCTATTTTTAAAGAAAACATGAAGCAAGAGGCATTTAGTACTATGATGCGTGAAAAGTTTATTAAATATTCTGATGAATGTGTAGAAGATTTTCTAAAAGGAAATATGGCATCCTTATTTAAAAACATAAAGTCATTATCGACTTTGGTTTTACAAAATTTCCAACCTATGATTCCTAATTCTTTTCATGATATATGGTTACAAGGTATAGAATCTAACGACTACTATCTCAAGCTTTGTGGTTCAGGTGGGGGTGGTTTTATGTTAGGCTTTACACGTGACTTTGAAAAAGCTAAAAAAGCGTTAAAGGCATATCCTCTTGAAGTGGTATATCACTTTTAAGAAATGGGCTTGCTATTTACACATAAACAGCAACGTTCCCTTTTAAAATTAATAAGCTTGTTTAGTCTTGTGCGGGGATACAATATTATTGTATTAATTATTGCACAATACTTAACAGCTCGCTATATTTTATCACCACAACTTTCTTGGTGGACCTTACTTTTTGATATAAAATTCTTCAGTATTGTTTTAGCATCTTCACTCACAACAGCTGCAGGGTATATCATTAATAATTTTTATGATGCCCCCAAGGATAAAATTAATCGTCCAAAAAAATATATTTTAGAGCATTTAGTATCACAACAAATTCAATTGGCACTATTTTTAATACTAAATATGACAGCTTTTATATTTGCTAGTATAGTCTCTTTTCGTGCCGTATTATTTTTTTTGTTATATATGTTTGCTATTTGGATATATAGTTTTCGAGTTAAACGTTTTTTTTGGCTAAGTAATTTATATGCTGCTTTATTGATGATTTTACCATTTTGGGCAATTACATTGTATTTTAAAAACTTTGATACTTTAGTTTTTTATCATGCAGGCTATTTGTTTTTTTTAATTCTTGCTCGAGACATTATTAAAGATTTAGAAAATTTTAAAGGCGATTGGGTACATCGCTATAAAACACTCCCTATAGTTTTTGACAATAAATCAACAAAATGGATTACTACTTTGTGTTTATTGGGTTGTTTATTTCCAAATTTTCATATAATTAATCATCCATTGGGTTTAATGTTTTTCTACTATGTAATTAGCCCTCTATATTTGATTTTGGTATTAGTATTCTTATGGCGTGCTAATGATCAAAAGACGTACCTTTGGCTTCATAATTTAATCAAGGCATGGATTTTAATTGGTGTATTAAGCATTAGCTTAATCCCCCAAGGTTTATAAATTCGATACTAACTGCAAACGATATGAAATCCCACTATAATTCTTCAAATCCTAAAACTTCTACTCCCTCAGTAAAAAAAAATGATACTGTGCGTTTAAATAAGTTTCTTTCCAACGCAGGGCTATGCTCACGAAGAGAAGCTGACGAACATATAGCCATGGGTCTAGTTCATGTTAATGGTAAGATTATGACTGAAATGGGTTATCAAGTAAAGCCTAATGATGAGGTTAAGTTTGATGGATCAAGAATTCAAAAAACTCCTCCTGTATATTTATTGCTTAACAAACCAAAAGGATTTGTGGCTACATCGCAGTCTGGAGTTACAAGTAAATCAGTGCAGGAACTAATTAGTTCTGCTGTTAAAACAAAAATTCCGCCAGTTGGTGAGATGGGACGTCCGATGACTGGCTTGCTTTTTTTTACTAATGATGAGGAGTTGCGTAAAAAATTAAATAAATCAATCTCCATTCCAATGGTTTATAAAGTTGTTTTAGATAAAAATGTAACCTCTGAAATGATGAAGCAATTAAAGCAAGGACAGCTTGTTTTTGAAAAGACATATAAAATCACTGCCATTAGTCATGTTGATGGTAAAACTAAAAAAGAAGTAGGTATTGAAGTTCATTCAATAAGTCCCTCTATTATTGTTAAGCTTTTTGCAGCAGTTGGACTTACTGTGACTTTAATTGACAGAGTTGTCTTTGGGGGGTTAACTAAAAAAGAATTACCCAGAGGAAACTATAGAAGATTAAATTCTAAAGAAGTTGGTTTTTTGAAGATGCTCCCCTAGCGCTCCTTTGAATATTTCGTAAAAGAAACAAGTGTATACAAAAAGATAGGCTGGTACATTCCACAACCATTCTTCTTTAAACCCTTCAGGGCCATATGAACTATAACTCCAAAACACGGTCAAACTCCAAAGTATAGGATAGACATACCCTGTTAAAACACCCAAAATAACTAGATTGATAATATACCAAGGGTGAACAGTGGTTGCAATAAAAAAGTAAGAGCTTAGTAAGAAAAGGATACTTTTTAAAACAGACTTCAGATCTCTATTTGATCGTAAAAAGGTAAAGATAAATACTAATCCTATAGTTATAAATGGAGTTACTTTTCCTACTTTTTGAATAATATTATAGCCCTTAACTTCGTAGCCAATTGAGCGAACTACATTATAAATACTACCATTGAATTCGAAAGAAGTAAACCAAAGGTTAATAGTTTCCCTATAATTAGAAATCATTTGTTCTTCCCAGAAAGGATACCAAAGAATGAGTGAAAATATAAAAATAGACAGGCTGAAAAAAATAAATTTTCTCAAATTAAGGAATCTAAAAAATAAAGGGACAATTAATAGCGGTAGTAGCTTTGTCGCTATCGCAAGTGCCATAAATAAGCCTCCAAGAATAGCTTTTTTATGAAAAAGACATAGAATGCTGGCAAGTGTAAAGCAAATCATAAAAGCCTCACCATGAAGGTTTCCAATTCCTTCAATGATGACAAGTGGATTCAGGAAATACCAAAGAATATGTTCGGGATTTTGATTTATTTTTTTAAGTAAAGTAGTTCCTAAAAGAAACACAATGATTTCTCCTGTAAAATAAATAATTCGCAAACTCAAAACAGAGTAGAGTAAATCTCCTTTATTAAAATAGCCCATTATTTTAAACAGGTACTGACTTAATGGAGGGTAGTTTGAAAAGTTTCCTGCACTTAAATAGCCCATTGATTCATATAAAAGCTGTGCATTGGGGAAATAAATATGGGCTATTAAAACTTCTGGGGTATAGATGTATGGGTTAACTCCTAATAGTTGAATGGATCCATCCCAAATAAAACGATAAAAGTCTTGAGAAAGTTCTGGAATATGAAATATGAAAATAGCCCTACTTAAAACTCCTAGCAAAAAAATATTTGTTAGAGAATTAAAATGTTGCGCCCAATACCAAAGTAGGATAAAAAGTAGTGAAAAGATGCATAGAAGCGGAAGTGTATTTTCTCTTTTAAGTTCATGTTCTAAATAATAAAATCCATATAAAATAAGTGTGAGTAGAACTGCTTGGGTTAAGAGTTTTTTTATTTTCATAGTAAGATTAAGTTCGTTTCAAACCATAGTATGTTATGCTGCCAAACCCAATAAATAACAATAGATGAAAAGGGAATAGTCCAAAATCACCTTTTTGAGAAACTGTAAATGCACTGACCATTCCAAAGAGGAAGTACAAGGAAAAAAGAAGTTCAATAAAAGTATAAATTGATATATTTCTTTGGGAATACTTATTATTCTTAGGCCCTTTTTTTTGTTCGCTGATATTAAATTTAGGGGTCCGTATGAAGGCACTTTTTTTACCTAAATGTCCTTCGATAACGGCTATGGTGTTGTGGAAAGTAAAACCTAAAGCCAAGCAATAAAAAAGAAAAAATCTTTTTATGTAAGTTGTAAACGAATTCACTCCTCCACCAAACAAATGCTTATGAATAGACCAATAACATATAAAAAAGATTAGAGTGCTTACAATAAATAATCCACTTAAATTAAAAAGTAAATTCAGATCTTCATACTTTTCTTTTATAAATAAAAGCGGCACACTAAGGCTAGCTGCAATAAAGACACATAAAAAGATACTACTATTGAGGAGGTGAAAAAACGCGTTAAATTTAGTGGAAAATGAGATCTTATCAGAATTAATTACCTGTCTTATCATTTTCCTAAAATTTTCTGCCCCCCCTTTATTCCATCTAAATTGCTGAGAGCGAATAGCACTTAGTGTTATTGGTAATTCAGCAGGAGTTACTACAGTGTCTAAATAGTAAATTTTCCATTGTTTTAGTTGGGCCCTGTAGCTTAAGTCTAAATCTTCAGTAAGGGTGTCTCCTTCCCAATTACCAGCATCAATAATGCATTTCTTTCTCCAGATTCCCGCAGTTCCATTAAAGTTTATAAAGTGACTTTGTTGATTCCTTCCAATTTGTTCTAAAAGAAAATGTGCATCTAGCGCGAAACCTTGCACTTGTGTTAATATAGAATACTCTCTATTTAGATGTCCCCAACGCGTTTGAACTACTCCAGTTTTAGGGTTTGAAAAATGAGGAACTGTTTCTAGTAACCATTTAGGATGTGGTAAGAAATCTGCATCAAAAATTGCAATAAGATCACCTGTTGCACTTTTTAATCCTTCTTTTAAAGCTCCGGCTTTAAACCCTGTTCTCTGATTTCGGATTATATGTTCTATTGGAGTTCCATTCTCTTGCTGTATTAAAATTATCTTTTTTGTCACTGATAAGGATTCATCGGTAGAATCATCCAAAACTTGAATTTGAAGTTTTTCTTTAGGATATTCTAGGGCTGAGATGCATTGAATGAGTCTTTCTATAACATAAATCTCATTATAAATTGGAAGTTGAATAGTTACTTTTGGGAGTACTTTTAATTGATTTATCTGCGAAGTATTTGTTTTTTTATTTTTTTTATATAATAAAAAATACCGCAACATATTCAGTTGTGTTAGGCTGTAAATAAAAATAATAAATAAGCAAAAAACATAGACACCAAAAATACTGTAGGATATGTATCGTTCTATTAGGTTTAAATCTATTTCCATCTTGAGAAGTAAAATTTACCAATCCATGTTAATATTTTGTAACCTGCCATAATCGTTCCTTTCAAGGTTCCTGAAACTTTAGAATATCCTATTCTTTTCCTGTATCGAACAGGCACTTCAATGTATTTTATTTTTCTACGTAAAACTTTAAGTTGCATTTCAACAGTCCATCCATAAGTTTTGTCACTCATCTCTAATGCCAATAGATTTTTCCAACCTATGGCTCTAAAGGGACCTAAATCCGTGAAATTTGCATTGTAAAGCAATCTCATCAATAAGCAAGCCAGTGCATTTCCAAATATTTGTTGAGGAGTTAAGGCTCCTTTTTCACGAAGAAATTTAACTCTTGCCCCAACTACAAACTGTACATTTTTTTCAAGAATCGGTTTAATAACTGTACCAAGATCTTCAGGATAATCAGAATAGTCACCATCTAAAAATACTACAATATTTGGCGGGTTTTTATGAAGGTAATCTATTCCTTTTAAACAAGCATATCCATATCCTTTTCTGCTTTCGTGAATTACTTTAGCACCTGAATTTGAGGCTTTTATGGCTGTTGAATCATCAGATCCATTATTTATTACTATGATCTCATCAACAATATTTGGTATTGCATTTACAACCTTAGAAATAGATTTTTCTTCATTAAATGCAGGAATTATTACAACAATACGATTACCTTCAAAAGACATTAAGTATTTAGTTCAATTTGTTGTTGTGGAACTATGTATTCATCAAAGTACCAAGCTGACCACGAATCCATTGCCAAGAAAAATACTACACCAAAAATTAAAAGTAAAATCACAAGTAGTATTAAATTTATTTTTTTTCTTTTTGGATCGATGGAACATTGATTTTGTTTTTCACGAAATTTAAAAACAGCAATGCATCCAATACCAAATCCAATTATTCTTAGTATAATCGAACCCATTCCAATTGAACCATCCTCGGAGTAGAAGAAATCAGCAAAAGAAATAGCTACAACTCCCCCCATCAGTCCAAACATAAAAAGTATTGCAGGAGCAACACAGCATAAAATTCCAGCAAGAGCAGACATTACACCATACTTTAATGACCACTTTACAACATTAGGATTTTTCATTCGTGTGATAAATTAAATTAATATTCAAAAGTAAGTTTTTTTAAATCACATATTGAGAATAATATTTATTTAAAAATATTGGCTTAACCCCTAAGTAGTGAAGGAAATGTAAAACTCCAAAGTGAAAAAGAAGGTAAATTATGCCATTTTTATAAAACCTTCTTGAAGAAGTTGTAAGTGTTTGTGGAAGTACAATGAAGCATTTGTTTTTATAGAGCTTTTTAATAAATTCAATGTCTTCACAAACTTTGTATCGAGGGTCAAAACCATTTAGCATATCAAATTTATTTTTTGAAACAAATAATGATTGATCACCTCCTCGGCATAATAAATGATTCCATTTACTCCCAGCTGCAGCTAACTTTAAAAGCCAATTTGCTTTATCAAACTTTAATCTAAAGCATCCAGCAACTTTCTTTTTTTTATAAGAATTCAAAATTAGTGTATCAAAATTTTGAGGAAGTATACTATCAACATGAACAAAATAAAGGAGTGAAGTTTTAGCAATTTTGGCTCCAAAATTCATTTGATTGGCTCTGCCAGTTTTTGTTTGAAAAACACTAATATCCGTTAAACTTTCAAGCAATTTCCCTGTGCCATCAGTACTTCCCCCGTCTACTATAATTATTTCTTGTGGTGTTTGACAGGTGCTTTTGAGATGTGAAATAAAATCATTAATAAAATTAATTTCATTAAATACAGGAACTATTATTGAGATTTCCGGCTTATTGATTAAGGCTCCAGTCATAAGATAAATAAGCTATTTTAGGATTTTCAAACCTAATTCCTGAATAGCGTTCAATAAACTTAAGTTTTTCTTTTCTTGAACCAAAATCTTTTCCAAACCACAAGAAAATTTTAGATAATTTTAAATGTTTTGGGGTAATTATATTCTTACTGGGATCATTTAAAAATCGTTCAGTAGCTTCTGTTAATTGTTGTTCCAATTGTTTTTCTTGAAAGGCTTTATTCCATAATCTAGGGCAAGATTCAGAGGCACAATTAATAGCAAAATGAATTCGTGGTTCTTTCATTTTACGAAGTATTTTGTGTTCTATATCTCCAAGACTATACCGTTTTTCTTCAATTATAAAGTTGTCAATATCCCATGGAGATTTGATGTCTTTTATACTGCTTACAGGATAATTTTTCAAAATAAGCTGAACAGTCAACGCATTGTAGGTATTTATCCAATAAGATATTTTGTGATTTTTAGAGTCAGATTCATTTGGTGGAAACTGCTGTAATGTTTTTATATAGGCATTTAAATTATCTCTTTGCTCAAGCCAACCTTTATAGTTAACTCGACCATCATCACTTACATATTCTTGTAACATACTGTTCCACCTATGGTGTATGTTTTTTTGTACACTAACTGTAAAATTTAAATATATAATTAAGAGTATTAGCGTAGAATTCATAAAAATTGTTTTTTTAAGATTTGCAATATTCTACTTTATAGTAATTAAAAGTTGAAGATGATATTTAAATTTTTTTTACTGATTTTCTGAAAGAGTTTCTGATGTTCTATCAAAAAAAGTTAAAGATTAGAATTAAAGTAAAATATACCCTTTTTTATCATCAAAAAAATCATTTTTTAAATAATTTATACCGTGGTTTATCGGTATTCTTTTTGTTTTACAAAACTCTAAACTCATTTAAATTTTCTCTTTCACTAAATTTATTTTTTAATTTATTGTATAATTCAGGACTTTGTTCTAAATCTTGAAGAGTATCTATATCGTTTTTTTTATCCAAAATTGCTACAGATTTGCCCATTAATTCTTTCATGGTTTCTTCATAAACCTCAGGATTACCCCATTTTTTTTCTGTAAATAAATGTTTTGTAAATTTTTTGCATCCCAAGAGGTAGTATCCTCCATCTGAAGCAGGACCAATTACATAATCATGTGAATCAAGTTGTTTAAATGCATTTTCAAGTAGGGGTTTTGTAAGGTCCCATAAATCAGTTCCAATAATTAGTATTTTTTCATAACCTTTATCAAAACCCCATTGAAATGCACTTTGCATGCGTTCTCCCAAATCTTCCCCTAGTTGTGATTTTTTTTGAAAAGCTAAAAATATTTTTTTGAAAAGCGATGAAGGCTCACCGTGATAAAAAACAACAACCTCTTGTGAAATTTTTTTAAGTTCCGAATCTGTTTTAGATAATAGCTTTTTATATATCCACAAGGCCTTTTTATTTCCTATAACAGAAGCGAGTCGAGTTTTAACAGTTCCCGAAATTGGTGTTTTGGCGAAGACAAGAACAACTGATTTCATTATGTAATTTATGATTCTCTTTTGAAATATACAAAGATCATGAAATTTGTGTTTCACAAAATTGTTATGGATTTACCGCTTGCTCGAATTATTTGTGAATGTTTACTTACATAGCTTTATGTATATTACTAAATTATTTTTGTTTATCCGCGAATGGACTTGATAAATGATCCGATTTTTTCTACGCCTTCTTTTTCTAAAAACTGAATGAAAGCTGATCCAATTATAGCACCCTTAGACTGATCACTTGCAGTTTTATAGGTTTCCCTATTACTAATTCCAAATCCGATTACTGTTGGCGTGTTTAGTTTTAGTGTTGCAATTCGTTTAAAGTATTCAGTTTGTGTATTGCCAAAAGTTGATTTAGCTCCAGTTACACTTGCGCTAGAAACCATATAAATAAATCCATTAGATACTTTGTCAATATATTTTATGCGTGACTCTGAAGTTTGAGGAGTTATTAAAAACATATTATATAATCCATGTTTATCAAATAAGACTTTATAATTTTCATGATATACATCTACAGGAAGATCCGGTATAATAATGCCATCAATACCTATGCTCTCACAGCGGGAACAAAACTTTTCAATACCATATTGCATCATTGGATTAAAATAGCCCATCAATACTAAAGGAATTTCAATATGTTTTCTAATTCCTTCTAATTGTGTAAATAGTTTTTCGGTCGTCATGCCATTACGGAGTGCTTGAGTAGAGCTTGCCTGAATGGTCGGACCATCTGCCAAAGGGTCAGAAAATGGTAAGCCTATTTCAACCATATCAACGCCAGCTGTTTGTAAGTTTTTGAGAATAGGAACAGTATCTTCTAAGGAAGGAAATCCTGCCGAAAAATAGATGGACAGTAATTTTTTGTTTTCTCTGAATTTTTGATCGATTCGATTCATTATAATTTAAAATAATCAATATAAGTATCTAGGTCTTTATCTCCACGACCAGAACAGTTAAACACAATAATTTCTTCAGGGTTAAATTTACGAACATCGAGGGCAGCAAAAGCATGTGCAGTTTCTATAGCTGGAATAATTCCTTCCATTTGTGACAGAGTAAGACCCCAATCCATTGCTTCCTGATCTGGAATGGAAATGAATTCAGCTCGTTTACTTCTAAATAAATTTGCATGCATTGGCCCAACACCAGGATAGTCTAGACCTGCAGAAATTGAATAAGGTTCTGTAATTTGTCCGTCTGAAGTTTGCATTAAAAGAGTTTTGCTTCCATGAATTATTCCTTCTTTTCCAAGAGCTGAGGTTGCTGCACTTTTGCCAGAGTCAATTCCTTTTCCAGCCGCTTCAACTGCAATAATATTTACACGCTGATCATTTAGATAATGATAATAAAGTCCTGCAGCATTACTTCCTCCACCTACACAGGCAATTAAATGATCAGGATAATCTCTACCTTCTAGGGCTTGCAATTGCCATTTTATTTCTTCGCTAATTACCGATTGAAAACGGGCTACCATATCAGGGTAGGGATGGGGTCCAACTACAGAGCCAATTATATAATGGGTGTTTATCGGATTGTTAATCCAATCTCTTATGGCTTCATTAGTAGCATCTTTTAGTGTTTTACTTCCAGATTTTGCAGGGCGTACTTCTGCACCTAACATTTTCATTCGAGCAACATTGGGAGCTTGGCGTTTAATATCTAATTCCCCCATATAAACTATACATTCAATTCCCATGAGTGCACATACTGTAGCTGTTGCAACTCCGTGTTGGCCTGCACCAGTTTCTGCAATAATCCGTGTTTTACCTAAACGTTTTGCGACTAAAATCTGACCAATGGTATTATTTACTTTGTGGGCTCCCGTATGACACAAGTCCTCTCTTTTAAGGTATACTTTAGTGTTATAGCGCTTTGATAGTCGTTTAGCAAAATATAGCGGTGTAGGTCGTCCTACATAGTTTTTTAATAAAGTGTCAAATTCTTTTTTGAATCCAGGTTCAGCGGCAATCTTTAAATAATTATCACGTAATTCTTCTACATTAGGATATAACATTTCGGGGATGAAGGCTCCCCCAAAATCTCCATAATATCCTTTTTCATCAACATTATAATTCATACAATTCTTTTTTAAATTGTTTTAATTCATTAATTTTTTTTATTCCTGGAACGCTTTCAAATTTACTATTTACATCAATAGCATAAAGTGGTAGCGACGTATTTAATATTGTTTTTAGTTCTGAGATGTGTTCTAATCCGATACCCCCACTTAGAAAAAATGGTTTTTCAGAAGGATAATGGTTTAAAATATTCCAATCAAATCCAACGCCATTTCCTCCAGGCAACACTCCTTTTGTATCAAAAAGAAAATAGTTACAATTGTTTTCATATTCCTCTAAAATAGAAAAGTCAAAATCGTCTTTAATAGAAAAGGCCTTAATAACTTCAACTCCTAAATTTTGAATAAATTCACAATATTCGGTTGTTTCAATTCCGTGTAATTGAACAGCTTGTAGCTGGTGTGAAGTAACAATAGACTGAATATAATCTAACGAGGCATCTACAAAAACGCCTACTTTTTTAATATAAGCTGGAAGTGGAGGGGTTTCTTTGGAAACATACCTGGAAGAGGGTGCCCAAAAAATAAATCCCATATAATCTGGCTTTAAGCCCTCTAAAGCTTCAATATTTTCACGTTCTCTCATACCGCATACTTTTAATTTCATACGTCTAATTGATTTATGAAATCTTTTGCTGCCAGACCAGGATTGTCAGTTTTCATGAAATTTTCACCAACTAAAAAACCTTTATATCCTATGGCTTTTAATTTTTTAATTGAAGCAACTTCACTTATACCACTTTCTGAAACCTTTATGAATTCAGCTGGAATTTCCTCAGCTAAAGATCGACTTGTTTCAAGGGAGACTTTAAAAGTTTTAAGGTTACGATTATTAACGCCAATTAAATCAATGCTGGGCATGATAGATTTTTCTAATTCATTCAAATTATGCACTTCTAACAAAACATCCAGACCTAAACTTTTAGCAGTTTTTGAGAATGATAAAATCTCTTTAGGTGATAAAATAGCTGCTATCAAAAGAATGGCATCAGCTCCAAAAGCCTTGGCTTCAATAATTTGGTAATCATCTATTATGAACTCTTTGCGTAATAATGGAAAATCTGAAACAGCTCTAGCAATTGTTAGGTCGTCTAATGATCCTCCAAAATACTTTCCATCGGTTAATATAGACATTCCACAAACCCCTGCACTTTCGTATCCCCTAGCTACCTTTTCAACCGATAGGCTGCTATTAATGTTTTGCTTAGAAGGAGAGCGTCTTTTATGTTCAGCGATAATACCTGAATTACTTGCTTTTAATGATTTTGCCAATGATTTTGTTTTTCTCTCAAAAAGAGGAGAGGATTCCCAATAGGCTGACGGAAAAATCCTTTTTCGTTGATTAACTTCTATTTTTTTATCAGTAATAATAAGATCTAAAATATTCATTAATTACTTATTTTTTGTAAAGTTTTTAAAGCTTTAAATGCTGCACCAGAAGCAAGAGATTCTTTAGCTTTCTCAAAGCCTTCGATTGGCGATAGATTTAATGCCGTTGCAATTGCCATCCCAGCATTGGCACACACCACATTTGTTTGTGCTTGGGTCCCTTTATGTTGAATGACATTCATAAATATCCTTGCTGAAGATTCAATACTTTCTCCTCCTTTAATTTCTTCAGCTCTTAGAGGTAAAAGACCAAAATCTGAGGAATTTAAAACTCGTTCACTATCGTTACTAAAAACTTTAGTTGATCCAGTCAAAGATATTTCATCATATCCATCTAATGAATATAATATGGTGAAATTTGTATCAGTTTTTTGGAACAAATAGTGGTATAAACGTGCTATTTCTAAATTAAACACTCCTGTTAGTTGGTTTTTTGGAAAGGCTGGATTTACTAGTGGCCCTAACATATTAAAAAAAGTTTTAACTCCCAGTTCTTTACGAACAGGAGCAACATTTTTCATAGCTGGATGAAATAAAGGTGCATGTAATACACAAATACCAGCTTTGTCAATAGCACGTTTTAAAAAATCTACTTTATTTGAAAATTTAATTCCTAAGGCCTCCATTACATTACTAGATCCACAGCCAGAAGATACTCCGTAATTCCCATGTTTTGTTACCTTTACTCCAGCACCTGCTGTAATAAAAGATGAAAGAGTTGATATGTTAAAAGTATCTTTTCCATCTCCGCCAGTTCCGCAAAGGTCTATAGTATTAAAATCACTTAGATCTACAGCTAAGCATAATTCTAAGAGTGCAGTTCTAAAACCCTCTAACTCATCTAGACTTATACTTCTCATCATATAGACTGTAAGAAAAGAAGCAATTTGTGAGGGACTATATTGGTTATCAGCAATATTTATGATGATTTGCCTTGCTTCTGTTTTGCTTAGTTTTTCATGCTGAATAAGTCGGTTTAATACAGTTTTCATAATTAACTATTAATCCAGTTTTCTAATATTTTTTTCCCATTAGGGGTAAGAATTGATTCCGGGTGGTATTGAACTCCCCGTACATCGTAAGTTTTATGTCGTAAGGACATTAACTGTCCTTCTTCGTCAAAAGAAGTAGCAACCAAATCACTTGGCAAGGGAGTTTCTACTACCCAAGAATGGTAGCGACCAATTTCAAAAGTTTTTGGAAGGCCGTTGAAAAGAATATCGTCCTCAGTGACGGTTACAGGAGTTGCAATGCCATGATACACTTTGTCGAGGTTGATTAATTTGGCGCCAAAAACTTCACCAATGGCTTGTTGTCCAAGACAAATTCCTAAGATTTTTTTTGTGGGTGCATAGCGTTCAATAGTAGCTTTCAATAATCCAGATTCATCAGGAATTCCTGGACCGGGAGAAAGAAGAATGCGAGAAAATTTTTCTAATTCATCTAATTTAAATTTATCATTGCGTTTAACTATCGCTTCACATCCAAGTTCTTCTAAGTAGTGTACCAAATTATATGTGAATGAATCGTAATTATCTATAACAAATACTTTTTCCATATTATATGTTTTCAGCCAATGTTAAAGCCTTGTCTAAGGCCCCCAGTTTATTGTACACTTCTTGTAATTCACTCTCTGGAATAGAATCAGCGACAATTCCAGCTCCTGCTTGATAATGTAGTAGATGGTTTTTGCTTAAAAAAGAACGGATAATAATTGCATGGTTAAAATTACCGTCAAAGTCCATATAACCAATGGCACCTCCATAAGCATTTCGTTGTGTTGTTTCATAACGATCAATTAATTTTAATGCATTGTGTTTTGGTGCTCCACTCAAGGTTCCAGCTGGAAAAGTATCAGCCACTACTCGAAATGTCTTAGCAGCTTTTTTCATGGTACAAGTCACCTTTGAAACTAAGTGGATTACATGTGAATAAAATTGAATTTCTCGATTCTTTTCTACTATCACAGAAGACCCATTTCGACTTAAATCATTTCGTGCTAAATCAACAAGCATAACGTGTTCACTGTTTTCTTTAGGGTCTTTCGCTAATTCTTTGGCAGCTTTTGCATCATGAATATCTTCTCCTGTTCTTTTAAAGGTCCCTGCAATCGGATGTATTTCTGCTTTACCGTTTTGAACGATTAGTTGCGCTTCGGGAGAACTACCAAAAATTTTGAAATCACCATAATCAAAGAAAAATAAGTAAGGAGATGGATTAATGGAACGTAAGGTTCGATATACATTAAATTCGTCTCCTTTAAATTCCTGAGAAAAACGACGCGAAAGTACCAATTGAAAAACATCGCCTCGGAAGCAATGTTCTTTTCCTTTTTTAACAAAATCAAGAAATTCAACATCGGTGAGGTTTGATGTTTTGTTTCCTAGTTTTTTAAAACTAAATGGAGTACTGTTTTTAGTATTTAAAAGAAGCTCTATTCTTTCTAAATTATGCTTTCCTAAGTATACATGAGAAAATAAGTGCGCTTCGTGATTGAAAAGACTAATAGCAATAATATTTTGATACACGGCATAATAAAGATCAGGAATATCGTGTCCTGGTTTAGTTTTGTCTAATGTTATATTTTCAAATTGATCTACGGCATCATGAGCGATGTATCCGAACATACCATTACTAATAAATTTAAACGGATATTTTTTACTATCAAATTGTTTTGAAAATTCATGAATTTTCTCTGGAATATTAATTGTTTTATCAACTACTGTTTTTGAATTACTTTCATCAGGATATATAGTAGAAAGTATTCCATTTTTTAGTTCAATAGAAGCAATTGGGTTACAACAGATATATGAAAAATCATTATTATTTGCGTGATAATCACTACTCTCTAACAATAGAGAATGAGGGAAAACATCCCTCAGTTTTAAGTATGCGCTTACCGGTGTAAGGGTATCAGCCAGTATTTTTTTATGCTCCGTTTGAAGTGAAAAAATTTTCATTTTAGGTCCATTAAAAAAGGCTTGTCGTGATGACAAGCCTTAAGTATATATTATATAAATCAGTTAGTCTTCACGAGGATGAGTTGCTATTCGTGTGCCACCAGCTGTTTAAAATTGTTATTTTATTCATTGGATCAAATGTAATATAAAAATATAATAACCCCAATCTTCGAACAATAATTATTTATTTGCATGCGATCCGTCACAGTATCCTTCAGAATTTTGTGTGTTTCCGCAGCCACATTTTGGTCTTTCAATATTCATATTTAAAATTTTAATTTAATATCTAAATCGAATTCATTGTTAATTGCTATATCACCAAGATTATCAAAAAACGAGTTTGATCTATAACGAATATCGTATTTAGTTCTATCTATTGAAAGTTTTGCCATAGCTTCATTATTTTCTACATGCATATCGAAAGTGATAGGATTGGTAATTCCTTTGATGGTTAATTCTGCTGTCACTTCATGGTTATTTTCTGTTTTCATGATTGCTTTTTTAATCGCAAGTGAGGCAATAGGAAATTTTTCAATCCCAAAAAAATCTTTGGACTTTAAATGGCCTTCTAGTTTGCCTTTGTATTCGCCTGATAGATCCGTTACAATTATTGAGGTCATATCAACTTTAAAACTTCCGCCTGAAATTTTGTTTTCAGTCATTTCAAGATTTCCAGAAATTAAATTGATATTTCCTTTATGTTGTCCCGTCACTTTTTTTGCTAACCAATTAATAGAACTTTCAGTAGTATTGATTTCCATTTCTACAGACTGGCTCCATGAATTTAGGCTAGCTGTAGCAATAATAATTAGTGTTAAAATATTTGTTTTCATAGTATTTTTAATTAATTGAATTTAATATAGAGATTAAACTATTTAAATCTTTAGAAGAGATGTTCTTAAGTACTTTTTTTTCAATTTCATCCGTAATTGGATCTATTTTTTTTAAAAAATCCAAACCATCCTCAGTGATAAATAATTCAATTTTCCTTCTGTTTTTTATACAAACATTCCGTTTGACTAGTTTTTTCTGAATTAATTTATCAATTAATCGAGTTGTATTACTCCTTTTATGTACCATTCTATCTTGAACAGTAAATAAATTCGCAGCTATTCCCTTTTGACCTCTCAATATTCTCAAGACATTAAATTGTTGCTCTGAGATTTCATATGGCTTAAGTCCATTTAAAATCATCTCCGAGATAAATGCGCTTGTTTTTAAAATCGATATAATTGCATGTTTAGAATTCATTTGTCAATACAAAATTTGTATATACAAATATACTACAAATTATTGAAGTTTAAAATATTTTTCATTTGTTTTAACAAAGAACAGCTCGTATATTAGCTTAAATTATTATTTGATGAATTTATCACAAAAAGATTGGACTTCAAATCAGGCGGAAAATAAAGCTAGTGTTATATTAGATGTTCGTACACCGGAAGAATATGATTCAGGACATATTGTATCAGCTCAATTAATAGATATCAGAAACCCTCAAGGGTTTATGGAAGGGATAGCTCAATTAGATAAGAGTAAGACCTATTATGTTTACTGTCGATCAGGAGCTAGAAGTGCACAGGCATGTCAATTGTTAAAGCAACAAGGTATTACAGATTGCTTTAACCTTTTAGGTGGTATTTTAGACTGGTCGGGTGAAACTACTATATAAATATACCTCTAATTCTCCTTACTTTAAGCAGGATAAGTAATCTTAATACAGGAAGTTTTTTTTATTTAATTTTTGAAAATCATCTAAAAAACGACATAAAATATTGATTCTATTTAGTAAAAGTTAATTAAAACATTTAATTATAAATTTGTAAAATGTTTAAGCAAAAACGGATTAGACTTTTTTTTGAGCGAAATGGATTTGCAGTTTCTACTCGTTTAGCAGAAGTCTTGGGTATGAAAGTTAAAAGTGTACGCTTATTTTTTATTTATGCTTCTTTCACTACTTTGATAGGAGGTTTTTTAATTTATTTGACCTTAGCATTCTGGCTTAAATTAAAAGATATGATTCACACCAAGCGTAGTTCTGTTTTTGATCTTTAACGCCATATTTATTTATTTAATCTTTTTAATAATAAGAAAAATACTGAATCATTCAGTTTTTTAAAAACTAAATAATCTAAAGATCATATTACTAACTGCTTAATTACAGACAAAATAATTGACCACAATAAAACTAATTCAGATGTTTATTGTCGATTAGTTTGTTTTTCATCTGCTTTTTATGATATTGAAGCCTTAAACTACACTCTATAAAATCTTTATGAAACTAAAATTCAATAGAACCATACTTTTAAGTTCTTTCCTAGCCTTTTCAAGCACATCTTTGTTTTCTCAAGAACGTGGCTTGGATGAGCGAATTAATGACGCCTTTACCCCAGTTGCAAACTGGTGGGAAGGTTTAGTATTGCATAATTTTCCAGGAACTGAAATACCAACCATTATTTTTTTACTAGTTGGAGGTGCCCTTTTTTTTACAATTTATTTTGGTTTTGTAAACGTGCGTCGTTTTCCAATGGCAATTAATACTGTACGCGGAAAATATGATGAAATTGATGACCATGGAGCTGAAGGTGAAGAAGGAGAAGTAAGTCATTTTCAGGCACTTGCAACCGCTGTTTCTGGGACTGTAGGAAATGGAAATATTGCTGGAGTAGCACTTGCTATTGCAGTAGGTGGACCTGGAGCTACCTTTTGGATGATACTATGTGGACTTTTAGGAATGTCTACCAAGTTTGTTGAATGTACCCTAGGTGTTAAATATCGCGATATTGGAGAAGATGGCACTGTATATGGAGGGCCTATGTATTACTTAACAAAGGGCCTTCAAGAAAAAGGGTTCGCACGTTTAGGGAAATTATTAGCAGGAGTTTTTGCATTTTTATGCGTTGGCGCTTCTTTTGGAGGGGGTAATGCTGCTCAGTCTAATCAAGCTGCCATGCAATTAGTAGAATCTTTTGGAATGACAGGTGGAAGTGCTAGAACAATTATAGGACTAATAATGATGGTGGTGGTTGGTGTTATTATAATTGGGGGAATTAAACGAATTGCATCAGTAACTGAAAAGGTGGTGCCACTAATGGCATTAATGTATATTCTAGCATGTCTTTATATTATTATTTCAAACATTACTTTTGTAGACGATGCCTTTGGAATGATTTTTTCTCAAGCCTTTAATCCCCAAGCAGGATTAGGAGGTTTGTTAGGTGTTTTAATTACTGGATTTAGACGAGCCGCTTTTTCAAATGAAGCAGGGGCAGGTTCTGCGTCAATTGCTCACTCTGCAGTTAAGACCAAATATCCAGCTTCAGAAGGTTTAGTAGCTTTACTAGAACCTTTCATCGATACTGTAGTGATTTGTACCATGACAGCCTTGGTGATTATTATTTTTAATGGTGACAATACAGTCTTTAATTACGGTGGTGAAGGAGGTGTTGTTATGATTAACGGAGTTGCTTCAGAAGGAGCGGGAATTACAGCAGCTGCTTTTGCAAAATACATATCATTCTCAGGGCCTTTTTTAACAATTGCAGTTGTTCTATTTGCAATTTCAACTATGATTTCTTGGTCTTACTACGGCCTCCAATCATGGATGTATATTTTTGGAAAAAGTAAAGTATCTGAAATTGTATATAAATTAATGTTCTTAGTTTTTATTGTTATTGGAGCTGCTGGAGATATGTCTTCGGTTTGGGCTTTTTCAGATGCAATGATTTTAGCTCTAGTGTTCCCTAACATGATTGGATTACTTATTTTATTCCCAAGAGTAAAGGAAGAGCTAGAAAATTTTTTAGGAGCAATAACTAAGATTAGAAAAACATAAAAATATTTAAAAAAAAGTGTCATTTTTATGAATTTTAAAAACTGTGGCAGAATCCGATTTTCACTAAATACTTTATTTTTAATTCAATAGTTTAGTTAATAAAAAAGTAAACACGCTAATTTCATTTCTATAAACAGGCCTCACATAGATCTTTTGGTAGCAATTGAAGTGATTAGAGAAATAGAATGAGTGTAAATAAAAGTTACTTGATAAATAATTAAATACAAAACACTTAGTAACAAAATAGCCATTTAAATTTTGTCTCAACTTTTTGTGAATTCCCCAAACAAAACAAACAAATAAAAATTATCTTAGCATAAATTTTTATTATGATTGATTTCGAATTACAGCCTGAAATTAATACTTCTGAAACCCAGCGTATGGTATTTGAAGCGGCACGCGATTTTGCTGCTCAATACATCTTTCCAAATGTTATGGAGTGGGATGAAGCTCAGTATTTTCCTAAAGAAATTTTCGAAAAGGCGGGTGCTCTTGGTTTTATGGGAATGATTATTCCAGAAGCTTATGGAGGTTCGGGAATGGGATATCATGAATACGTAACTTTAATTGAAACTATTTCTATTGTAGATCCATCTATTGGACTTTCGATAGCTGCTCATAATTCATTGTGTAGTAATCATATTTATTCTTTTGGAAATGAAGAGCAGCGTTTACGTTGGTTGCCTAATCTTTGTTCTGGAACTTTGATAGGCGCCTGGGGTTTAACAGAACACAACACAGGTTCTGACGCTAAAGGTATGTCTACAACTGCTCGTAAAGATGGTAATACATGGGTTTTAAATGGAACTAAAAACTTTATAACTCATGGAATTTCTGGAGATATTGCCGTTGTAATTGCACGAAACGCTGAAAAAGGAGATAGTAGAGGTATGACGGCTTTTGTAGTCGAAAGAGGTACTCCTGGATTTACTGCGGGGAAAAAAGAAAATAAATTAGGAATGCGAGCTTCAGAAACTGCTGAAATGGTTTTTGATAATTGTGTAATACCTGATGAAAATCGTTTAGGCCCTGTAGGTGACGGTTTTATTCAATCGATGAAAATATTAGATGGAGGTCGAATATCAATTGCAGCTCTTTCTTTAGGGGTTGCTAAAGGTTCCTTTAATGCTTCTTTGAAGTATTCTAAAGAAAGAAAACAATTTGGTAAATCCATAAGTAGCTTTCAGGGGATATCCTTCAAATTAGCAGATATGGCAACTGAAATTGAGGCAGCTGTTTTACTAACACAGAAAGCTTCTGAGTTAAAAAACCAAGGCAAAAATGTAACGCAAGCAGGGGCAATGGCTAAGTTATTTTCATCTGAAGTTTGTGTTAAAGTGGCTAATGAGGGTGTTCAAATTCATGGTGGGTACGGATTTACAAAAGATTTTCCAGTTGAAAAGTTTTTTAGAGATTCAAAGCTCTGTACTATTGGTGAAGGAACTAGTGAAATTCAAAAGCTAGTGATCGCCCGAAAGCTTTTGAGCTAGTAAAATTATTTTTTTATCTAATCTTCTTTAAATATTAATATTTTGATGAACATCCATTTAGCATGCAATGATTCAAAAATCAAATTCTTGGGTATCTTTAGTTACCTTCTATTCTTTAGAAATTATATTTAAAATTGTTCCAATTATCCTTAGTAGTTTGTAAAATAGTTTTACCTATATTTGCACTCATTATGAGAGGAGGTGCTATATTATGTTAATAATTCCAATTAAAGACGGAGAAAATATTGATCGCGCATTAAAGCGATTCAAAAGAAAATTCGATAAAACAGGTGGTATGCGTCAATTGCGTGCTAGAAAACAATTTCTAAAGCCATCTGTAAAGAACCGCCAAAAAATTCAAAAAGCTCAGTACATCCAAGGTCTTCGTGACAGCGAAGCTATTTAAGCTTTTTTTAGTACATTTTAAACAACGTTATCCTATTATAAGTTTATAACTTTATACGATAACGTTTTTTTATGTCTATACATTCTTTTTTAGAATATATTTCACTGGAGAAAAATTCTTCAGTTCATACCCAAACAGCATATCAAGGTGATCTTGAAGATTTCAAAAGGTTTCTGTTGAAACAAGATCTTCCCAATAAAGATAGCTCTTTAGAAGAGGTTTCTTATGGGGAAATTCGCTCTTGGATAGTTTTTTTAATTCAAAAAGGGAATAGCACTCGGACGGTTAACCGAAAAATATCAGTATTACGATCTTATTATAAATTTTTAATGCGCGTGGGATCTATAGAGCGTTCACCTCTTAAGGAACATAAGGCCCTTAAAATGGCAACAAAAGTTCAACTTCCTTTTTCGCAAGAAGAAGTCGCTAGAGTATTAAATTCTGATTTTTTTCCAAAGAATTATAATGGTGTGCTTCAAAAGACAATACTAAGTTTGTTTTATTACACTGGTATTCGAAGAAGTGAATTAATAGGATTGAAATATGAGGATATTAATCTCTCAAAAGATTTAATTAAAGTACTGGGAAAACAAAATAAAGAGCGTCTTATTCCATTATTACCTGAAATTAAAGTTCAGATAAAAACATTACTTTCACTTCAAAATCAGAGCAGTGCTTTACGTTCTCAAGGATTGTTTTTTCAGACAGAAAATGGAAGAAAACTTACAGAAGCGTATGTCTATAAAACAGTAAATGATTATTTTGGAAGGGTATCTACTAAAACGAAAAAAAGTCCTCATGTATTACGGCATAGTTTTGCAACTCACTTATTAGATCAGGGAGCCGATTTGAATTCAATAAAGGATTTATTAGGACATAGTAGTATAGCTGCAACACAGCATTATACTCATAGTAGTATGGCTAAGATTCAGGAGGTGTATAAAAAAACACATCCTAGAGAACAGAATAAATAGTATATTTTTTTAATTTTTTAGGATCATAATTCATTTCAGAACTGCTAATTATGCAGTAAATGTTTTCCTTAAGAAATTTACTACAGAACGATTATGGAAATCAACTGGTAAAATATAAACAGCATTGCTTTCTTTTTAGGAAACTAATATTATATTTGCGCCAGTTTATTGAAATAACGAAAGAGAATATATCTAACTATTACGCAAATTTTTATGTAAATAGTTGATTTTAATAACTATTTTTTTGATCGTAACTTTTTTCAAGTATTGTAAAGAGTTCAACTGCCGATGTAGCTCAGCTGGCTAGAGCAGCTGATTTGTAATCAGCAGGTCGTGGGTTCGAGTCCCTCCATCGGCTCTTATAAATTCAAGCACTTCTACACAAGTTTAAATAGAAGTTTTAAATACGATCATTGAAAATGGGGAGATACTCAAGCGGCCAACGAGGGCAGACTGTAAATCTGCTGACTACGTCTTCGCAGGTTCGAATCCTGCTCTCCCCACTTCCTTATTTGCTAGGATATAAAATAGTTTTCCTTATCTTTATTGAATAAGTACCAACACTGAATTAATCAGTACAATGCGAGAGTAGCTCAGTTGGTAGAGCGTCAGCCTTCCAAGCTGAATGTCGCCGGTTCGAACCCGGTCTCTCGCTCTCTTCATTTTTGCCGACGTAGCTCAGGGGTAGAGCGTTTCCTTGGTAAGGAAGAGGCCACGAGTTCAAATCTCGTCGTTGGCTCTACTGACTATCAAGTAGTTACATCAACACCTTCAAAACATTTAAACACCTTTAATGATTATTTACTGATTATTAAGGGTTTTTTTGTGCCTATACTTTTCATTCATTTTTATCGGAATACCATTGCATTGCCATCGCATGATGACCATATGCTCAACATATGTCGAACACATGTTAAACATATGTCGAGCACATGCTCAGCATATGCTATTTGATGTGAAAAAAGATGAACAAATCTGACCGAATATGATTTGCTCAAACGTTTTTATAGTAAGTGTATCACCCACTGGGAATGCCTTTATCGTTCCTATTGTTTAATTAGAAATATAACTACATGAATATCAATAATATACCTAAAGTAGTCGATTCAATTTCAACATTAGCGAATTGGTCAAAAACTACATTCATCAGAACATTCTACAAACTTAAACCTCATCTAATCCAAAGAAAGGTCGAGAAATTATTTCAGCATCAAAATGTGGACGCGATTTTTGTAACATTAGAAACAGATAATCCAACCATGAATCATTTACACTTAGCAATCGCGGGTCGAAAATTGACCAGATCACAGATAGCAAGATCAATGGGTGTGAAAACTGAACACGTTGGAAACATTGAAACCATCAAAGGCAAAAAACAAACACTACAATACATCAGTAAACAACTGATTCGTCAGAACCGATACATTGACGCGTATCACGATTTTTTTATTAACCCTAAACATTAACACAATGAAATTCGAATCTAAGATTTCCATTCCTGTTTCTTCAGCAGACAAAAAGTTTCTAACTGACAAAGCAAATCAAAGCAGACAAACTGTTTCTGGTTTT
>Ga0209091_10000092_pt1 | contig 84243 bp, 75 predicted proteins | sample ArcticOcean_MG_C_6_FD_187438 | JGI IMG/M metagenome (GOLD analysis project Ga0209091, IMG submission 187438) | Marine microbial communities from western Arctic Ocean - ArcticOcean_MG_CB8_128 (SPAdes) (version 2) | ecosystem: Environmental > Aquatic > Marine > Oceanic | place: Arctic Ocean...
TAAATAACGGCAGCTAAGTTTACCTTTGTGGTAGCTAAATAAAGGCGATAAAGTTGGTCGCTGCTTGCCTAGGTGAGCATAATAGTAAGTATTGTAGAACAGGCCTAAGTATTCGGGGTACTGGCTTAGTATTCGGTTGTAAATGGCTGCTGAACTCACCAAACTACTAAGGCCTCCTTGCTTGGCTTTGCGCAGGGACAGTAACCCAAACACATCAGAAGGATCGGTATGGTAAGGGAGGAAGAGGTTGGTCTCATAGACACGCGTTTGTTTGTCATTAGGGTCCCCCACATTTTCCACGGCACCGAGTATATCGCCTCTTGGATTCTGTGCCACTGGAATACCTAGGTGAAGGCCGATGCCAAAATAGATCGCGTAATGCTGTTCTGGGGTAAACTGTTCTAAAGGCAGGCCACGCAACAAAAAGAAGCCTCGCCCATTTTCTAGGTCATCTGCAAGCTGCACTAACTTGACTGCTAAGTGCTGCAGTGGGAAGTCCTGCTTGTTGAAGTGAGGAAATGCTTTGCCATGATTATTTAGCAGTTCTAGACCAGCTTTGATGTCAGCCAGGTCCTGCGCCGTTAGGTGATGGATATAGCTGTCATCGCTGATATAGTCTTTGGCTGTCCACGCAGATGGCCCAGTGATGGGATGTTTGAGAATTGTACTCACGTGCTGCCGGCCTCTTGCCACTTGTATCGTCCCATTCAGCAATAGTCAATTACCAATACAACGATACATGTATATTACAAAATGTATCAGCTTATAACGGCACAGTGAACCGCAACAGCTTATTAATACAAGCTTTGATTACCACCCCAAGTTAATCCTCTTTCTGTACCTTAAAGAAGCGCATTTTGGTGATCAGCTCTTTGGTTTGGTCATTGAGAGAATAACTGGCAGCGGATGATTCTTCCACCAACGAGGTGTTGAGCTGGTTGACGTTTTCCAATTGAGCCACAGCGTTATTAACTTGATTGATGACAGATGATTGTTCATTAGTGGCGGTGGCTATTTCCGTCACAATGTTGTTTACCTTTTCGATGGATTCAGCAATGGAGTTAAGTGCACTACCCGTTTGGTCTACCAATTGGCTACCTTCTTTCACTTTGGACGAGCTGTCTTCAATGAGGACTTTAATTTCATTGGCTGATTCTGCAGCTTTTTGTGCCAAGGAACGCACTTCACCGGCGACTACCGCAAAGCCACGGCCATGTTCACCAGCTCTGGCAGCTTCTACAGCAGCATTAAGGGCTAGCAAATTGGTTTGGAAGGCAATGCCATCAATGAGGTTGATAATGGAGGCTATCTTTTGGCTGGCCTCATCAATTTGGCTCATGGCCTCAACGGCCTTTTGCACTACAGCCACACCGCCAGTGGCTTCTTGTTTACCTGAAGCGACCAGCGTTCCCGCTAAGTTGGCATGGTCAGCATTAAGTTGAATGGTGGCAGCCATTTGCTCCATAGAGGACGATGTTTCTTCTAGGGAGGCACTTTGTTGATTAGTACGTTCACTTAGCTGCTCTGAACCGCGGCTAATTTCTCCAGCATTAGAGGCGATGCTTTCGCTGGCCACAAGTACTGAACCCACGGCCTGATCCATCTTGTCTAAAGAACTATTGAGGGCGCCTTTAAGTCGCGCGAGGCTTCCTTGGTAGTCCCCATCAATACGCTGTGTAAGGTCGCCTTGAGCCATGGCCTCGGTCACCTCAACAGTTTCTCTTAGGGCTGTAGCAATGGTTGAAATAGAGCTATTAACCCCCGACTTCAGCTTTTCAAGATCACCCTTTAGGGGGGTACTAACGCGTAAGTCAAAGTCGCCTTCTGAGGCTGCTTGCATTACTTGATTAATCTCCCCCATGGCTTGTTCCATAACATCAAGGGTGTTTTCCATCACACTGCGGAACTCCCCAGCCATTTCTACACCGTCTAAGCGATAACCAAAGTTGCCATTAGCAATAGCTTTCATAACCTGTTCCAGGCCATCCATGGTACGTTGCACACTGCTGGCGGAGTCGTTCACCCCTTGCTTTAAGCTGAGTAAGTCGCCTTTAAAATCTTCTTCAATACGGCTATTAAAACGGCCTTCGGCTACATCAGCTACCACGCGAGTAGATTCCCCAAGGGCGGTTTGCATAGAGTCCATGAGTCGGTTTACCGCATGGGCCGCTTGGCCCACCTCGTCTTGATCACAAGGGATCCAATCCACACGCATATTAAAGTCGCTGGTTCGTTCAATGCGGGCCACTCGACCGGCAAGGAAGCAGATCGGCAGAGCAAAAGCGCGGGAAATATAGTAAGCTGCTAATAGGAGCAAGATGGCAGCAGCACCACCGATCCAATACATTTGGAAATATAAATCCATGAGTGTGCTTGCAGCATCAATTAAGTCTCTTTCGACCATCAAACCCCACTGGACACCATATATATCTATGGGAGTATAGGCTGACAAAGTCCAAATATCTTTGTCTCTTAGCCCAAGAGTTTTCCCCCAAGTCGAACCTAAGTAGCTCTCAATTCCAGAATAGCTTTCGTGGAATTCCCCTGTGTAAGTTTCACCACCTAAGGCTGCGAGCACCATGGCAGTTTTGATGGTGCCTGTTTCTGGATTTGCGAAGGAGGCTGCCACAGTGCGCTGTTCTGGGTCTCTAAAAGAGTCAGATCGCATGAGGTGGTCTGGTCCTACCAAATAAGATTCTCCCGTTGTACCCATACCGTAACGTTTGGTCATAATGGCGTTAATGCCATGGATAGGCAGTTGCAGAACACCCACCATAGTAACTTGGTCTTGGTCGTTGAGCATAGGTTGAGCAATAAAACTCACAGGCCCCTCAACATTAGGGGTGTCATTATTAGGGTTATAGAGAGAAAAATCAGCAAAGGCAAGCTGCTGGGTTTCCAGAGTTTGGCTAAAGGCTTGGCCTAAACCTGTGTCTGCCAAGGGACCAGTGACTACATTGGCAAGCTTTTGTGTCTGTTGTTTGAGGCTATAGATCATCTGTCCTTGGGGATTGATGAGATAGAAGTCATTATAGCCATACTGGTCAATCTGATTCGTTAAGGTTTTATTAGCATGACTTAAATTTCCTCCTACCGTTAATGCTTGTCGTCGCAACATCATGGCGGTCGCAGTCAAGGATTCTAAGTTCTGCTGTACCGTGGTGAAGTACTCACTGATTTGATCTGTTTTAATCTCCCGCGCAGATTCTAGCTGCACGTATGTTTGCAACCTTGCGTTGTCGAAGGCGCTATTGATGGACCACCAGCATATACCCCAAAAAGGAATACCCGCCAATAACAAAAAGGCAGTCATAAGCTTGTAACGAATGGAAAGATTCTTAAACCAAGTGACCATTAACTGCTCCCAGAGACTGATTATTGTGTTTCAAACATGCCTGCTATTAAACTCAATTGCTGATGCCATTTCAACTACTGTTTCTGTGATAGCAGTGGCAATGGTTATTGTATACTATATTTTATATGTGAGTTAACCACCATCATTTTTGGAGCATCATGAAACTATATCAAGCATTAAAAAAGGCAAATGAGGAAGGTGACCACGAAAAGGTAATGAGTTTTTATCATGAAAATTTTGAGTTTATACGGCACCAAACTGGCACCACTGTAAACAAAGCTGAATTCTCAAAATTCGTGGCTGAAGGCAATAGTAAATCTACCTCCAAGATGGCCATGGCTCGCTGTATCTATGAAAATGACGACATTATGGTCGACCATTCTGTTATGCGGTTTCCTGATGGTTCAAGGGAGTCCATCATCCGTGTACGCATGATCGAAGATGGCAAAATAATACGCATGGAAACGGGCGCTACGCAGATGAGCGCCTAACCATTGATCTAACGAGGGTTTGAGTTCACTTTAACTTCCGCATATATCTGCATTAAAATAGTAAATAACTCTTAAAGAAATCGGTCCTAATGAAAGACCTGTAAGCTATGCATTCATGAGACTGTGGATGACAAAAATTATCCAACTGGGAGACTTTCCACTTGCGGAATCAAGGCCTTATATGAATGCAGCTAATATAGCACTTACGCCCATGAGCGCGCGCAAGACCTTGGCGTATCGGCAAACCCATGTAAATCAGCCATCACGGAGCTTCTATTTACTTAAAAGTGATAAGCACTCACATTGGGCTATTCCCTACCCTCGCTACATTGCTTGATTTAGCACAGCCTGAAACAATACATTACAGCCTGCAGTAAGGTGCTCTTGCTTAGCATCCTCAAGCTCATTATGGCTAATTCCATCCTTGCAGGGAACAAACACCATCGCCGTAGGCGCAACACGAGAGATATAACACGCATCATGGCCAGCACCACTAACGATGTCACAGTGGCTATAACCTAAGTCAACAGCAGCTTGGCGTACCGACGCCACACACGATGGGTTAAATGGAACCGGTGGAGAATACCAGATTTGTTCAAACGCCATAGTTAACCCTTGGCTTTCAACAATGGCATCGCAGCCTGCCCTTAACTCCTCATTCATCGCCGACAAAGTAGCATCATCAGGATGGCGAATATCTATGGTAAAAAACACTTCCCCTGGAATAACATTACGTGAATTGGGAAAAGACTGAATCAAGCCCACTGTAGAACAAGCCAAAGGCGCATACTTCAGACCTATTTCGTTCACTAGGGTGATTACTTTTGCAGCACCCACTAGTGCGTCTTTGCGGGTTTTCATTGGCGTTGGTCCAGCATGAGACTCTTGGCCAGTTAACGTAAGTTCATACCAACGTTGGCCTTGAGCATCCGTCACTACGCCAATGGTGAGGTCTTCATGCTCCAGTATTGGCCCTTGTTCTATGTGTGCTTCAAAAAAGGCTTTGATTGGACGTTCACCCATGGGCTCTTTACCATCATAGCCAATACGCTTAAGCTCCTCGCCCATGGTTAACCCGTCTAGATCAGCGCGACTTAGGCCATATTCTAAGTCAAATACACCGGCAAATACGCCGGAAGCAACCATGGCTGGAGCAAAGCGCGAACCTTCCTCGTTAGTCCAGACACTCGCTTCAACAGGGGCTTTGGTGGTAATTTTTTGATCATTAAGGCTGCGGATAACTTCCAACCCTGCCAATACACCATACACACCATCAAATTTTCCACCCGTAGGCTGAGTGTCTAAGTGGCTGCCCATAACCACGGGCGCCATGTTGGGATCACTGCCTTCACGACGAGCAAATATGTTGCCCATTTGGTCAACTTTGATGCTGCAGCCCTCATCTTGGCACCAGCTGACAAATAAATCTCGGGACTGTTTGTCTAAATCGGTCAACGCTAGACGGCAACAGCCACCTTTTTCAGTTGCGCCAATTTTGGCCATTTCCATGAGACTATCCCATAACCTTTGTCCATTTATTTTCATATTAGACATTATATCGTTCCTATAATTATTGGTTGCTAAATCCACCACTATTATCAACTACACCATGGTGTTATTAGGATGCTGGGTCCAGTTTTGATAATCAGCACTCACCATCTCCCTCGTTCGAGTATCTACCTCTCCCGTATCAAGCTCACGCAAGGTGATACAGTTTTCAACAGGACAAACAACAACACAAAGGTTACAACCTACGCAGTCTTCATCCTTTACCTGGAAACCACGTTCTCCATTAATTTCAGTACTAATGGCCTGATGGGAAGTGTCCTCACAAGCGATATGACAGCGACCACATTTTATACAAGAATCTTGATCTATTTGAGCTTTTACCACATAGTTCAAATCTAGCTGATTCCAAGTGGTTACACTAGGTGTAGCGGCTCCAATCAATTGATCTACTGAGGTCATTCCTTGTTCGGTTAAATAGCGACTTAAGCCATCAATCATGTCCTCAACGATGCGGAAGCCATAGGTCATTACCGCTGTGCATACTTGAACATTGGTAGCACCCAAGGCCATAAATTCAGCTGCATCACGCCAGTCAGTAATACCACCAATACCAGAAATAGGAATGCCTTTACATTCTGCATCGCGTGCTATTTCACTTAGCATATGCAAGGCAATAGGTTTTACCGCTGGGCCACAATAACCACCATGGGAGCCTTGCTGGCCCACCGATGGAGACATTTTCATCTGATCTAGATCAACACCCATAACCGAGTTGATGGTGTTGATAAGCGACACTGCATCAGCACCACCGTTCACCGCACCCCTTGCAGCAGTGCGAATATCAGTAATGTTAGGAGTGAGCTTTACTATAGTTGGTAGATCAGAATATTGTTTGCACCAGGCAGCTACCATTTCCACATATTCAGGCACTTGGCCAACAGCTGCACCCATGCCCCGTTCAGACATGCCATGAGGGCAGCCAAAATTCAGTTCAATACCGTCAGCACCAGTGTCTTCCACTCGCCTCAAAATATCTATCCAAGCTTGCTCTTCACAAGGCACCATAAGAGAGACCACAACCCCACGATCAGGCCAGTCTTTCTTTACTTGAATGATTTCGGATAAGTTTATTTCTAGGTCTCGGTCGGTAATCAGCTCAATGTTATTTAGGCCCATAAGGGTACGATCCTTACCGTGCCATGCACCATAGCGAGGGCCACTCACGTTCACTAACGGGAGGCCTGCTTCGCCTAGGGTTTTCCACATAACCCCACCCCAACCTGCTTCGAAAGCACGGTTTACGTTATAAGCCTTATCTGTTGGCGGCGCTGATGCCAGCCAAAAAGGATTGGGTGTTTGAATACCGATAAAATTAGATGTTAAGTCAATCATGGCTGGCTCCTTTATGCTTGGCTTTGGGTTAATGTATTATGAATTGACAGGGCAGCGAGCTTGCCATCTTGCACAGCACTTACGGCCAAATCATCACTCCCCGCAACACAATCTCCACCTGCCCATACCCCTGGTAGTGAGGTGCGTAGTTCGTCATCTACTTCATACTTACCATAACTTTTGACAAACTCAATGGTTGCCATATTGATAGGAGTTAAACTCTGTCCAATGGCTTTAAATAACATATCAGTTGGCATAATGTATGTTTCACCACCTTCGATGTTTGCCTTCTTAAACTCAACGCCAGTGATTGTTCCCTGCTCAGTGTGCAAGCTAACAGGTTGAGCCCAGTGAGCTATATGCACCCCTTCATTGAGAGCAAATTCTTGTTCTTCAAGGCTAGCATTCATATGTTCTTTGCCACGCCGGTATGCCATGGTGACATTGGCTGCGCCAAGGCGTTTAATTTGTATGGCGATGTCGATGGCAGTCATGCCACCCCCGATGACCACTATATTTTGGCCTACAGATAGTTTGCCTAAATCTTCAGCTTGCCGCAGTTGATGAATATAATCCACCGCATTAATGACCCCAGAGGCTTGCTCACCATCTAGCTGCATGGCTTTGCTAGTGCCTAAGCCCACTCCCATAAACACGGCATCATAATTAGTTTGTAGTTCTGCGAAGCTAACGTCTTCTCCCACTTTGACACCATGCTTTATGATAATGCCACCAATGGAAAGGATGTCTTCGACTTCTTTTTGCGCATAATCCCCAGCCATTTTATAGGCTGCAAGACCATATTCATTGAGGCCTCCAGATTTCTCTTGGGCTTCATAAACAACCACTTCATGCCCCAAAGTGGCTAAGCGGTGTGCACAAGATAATCCTGCTGGACCAGCGCCAACAATCGCCACTCTATGGCCAGTTTCAGGCTCTCGGGTAAAGAACTTGGCACCCAATTCACTCGCCCGATCAGTAGCAAACCTTTGTAATAGGCCAATTTGAATCGGTCGGTCGTCTTCGGTATTCCTAACACACGCATCTTCACACAATGTTTCCACAGGACAGGCTCTGGCACATGTGCCACCCATAATATTCTCAGATAAAATTACTCCTGCTGCACCTACCTCATTTTTTTGACCAATCATGCGAATGAAGCTAGGCACATCAATGCCTGTTGGGCATGCAGTCTGACAAGGTGCTCCGTAACAGTAATAACACCTGTCCGCTTCAACTACAGCACTACGGGCATCAAGGGGGGTATGTATATCAGCGAAATTAGCCTGATAATCTGCTTCGCTTAGGCGTCGGCCTGCAGGCACAGATTGGCCAGAGCTGTTGGAACTAAATACAGTCACAATAGTGATCCTCAATTTTATTATTTTTAACACTTGGGCAAAAAATCAGCCAAAGTGTTGCCAACGGGCAGCCCAATGGAAGCCCTGATAGTAATCCGTTGTACAATTTTTCTTTAACTATTACGGTCAACAGAAAATGGGGGGTCTAGGTCGCGCATTTTGCCTATCGCATCAAAATAAGGCGCGAACGGTGGCCGTTTAATGTAATTACCTGCCCCGCGTTCAACATTGAGCTTGCCGTTGCAATACACAAGCTTACCCTGACTAATAGTGTGAGAAGGTATGCCAGTAACTTCCATACCTTCAAAAATGTTATAATCCACATTTTGATGGTGAGTTTTGGCTGAAATTGTTTTTTTGCCTTTAGGATCCCACACAACTATGTCGGCGTCAGAACCCTCGGCAATAGCACCCTTACGTGGGTACATGTTGAAAATTTGCGCTGCATTGGTGGAAGTTACTTTGACAAATTCATTCATGGTTAAACGCCCAGTATTAACCCCAGCGTTCCACAACACCTCCATACGGTTTTCCACCCCACCTGTGCCGTTAGGGATTTTAGTGAAATCATCTTTACCCGCCGCTTTTTGATCTGCACAGAAGCAGCAATGATCTGTGGCAGTGGTTTGCAAGTTACCCGACTGCAGTCCTTTCCATAGGGCATCTTGGGCTTTCTTAGGCCTAAAAGGAGGGCTCATGACATGGGCCGCAGCCACATCAAAATCTTTATTTTTGTATACCGAATCATCGATCAAAAGATGGCCAGCTAATACTTCACCAAACACTCGTTGGCCTTCATTTCGTGCTCGAGTGACCGAATCTAGGGCCTCTTCTGTGGATACATGCACTAGATAAACAGGGGTCTTTAAGGCTTGGGCAATACGGATTGCTCTATTAGCCGCCTCTCCCTCTACTTCTGGAGGCCGCGATTGTGGATGACCTTCTGGGCCAGTGATGCCCATAGCCAACAGCTTTTTCTGCAACTGGTACACAAGCTCTCCGTTTTCAGCATGTACAGTAGGCAAGGCTCCCAATTCCCAAGCTTTGCTAAAGCTGTTCACTAAAATCTCATCATCAGCCATGATGGCGCCTTTGTAGGCCATGAAATGCTTAAAGCTATTAACACCATGCTCTTTTACTAAGGTCTCCATGTCTTGCGCAACACTTTCGTCCCACCAAGTTACAGCCACATGAAAAGCATAATCAGACACCGACTTTTCGGCCCATTCGCGCCATTGGTGAAACGCTGACATGAGCGAAGTCCCTGGGGCTGGGATAACAAAATCGATAATGCAGGTTGTGCCACCGGCAAGTCCAGCAGCAGTGCCTGAGTAAAAATCTTCACTAGCCACAGTCCCCATAAACGGCAGTTGCATGTGGGTGTGTGGGTCAATGCCACCTGGCATCACATATTGGCCCACTGCATCGATAACCTCGGTACCACTTGGAACGTTTAGATCTGCACCCACTTTGGCTATCTTGCCATCAACACAGTACACATCAGCAGCAAAGCTTTGGTCAGCAGTGACAACTGTGCCACCTTTTATAAGTAAAGACATAGTGAAGCTCCTTAATCTTTAACGTTAGTGTTGGCCATTAAATGGACTCTTTACTAAGTTAGATTTTTTATTGTTTAAGCGATGCCCACTAAAAAACAGTTGTGGCAGCGACTTTTGATTCATTTTTAACATTATTTTACCAAATGATCAAACATTAATTGACCCTTTGGTAAACTTTAATTAACAATTCAATATCTGGAGGCCATTATAGTAATCTCTATAATAGCCCCCACAGGTTTTCAAATTAAACTAACCGCTTAAAAAGCTGCATCCCAAACTTTGTGAGTCCAAGCACCTTTTGGTGCAGAAGAGATCACAGGGTCAGAACCACCGTTCATTAAGGTCTCTACAGTGCGCTGATAGTCAGCTACAGATAACTTACCACCATTAGCGGTGAGTTTATTAACCTCGGCCATCATGCGACGCTGGTGCTCTTCTGTTTGCGCGCCTGTCTCATCGTTTTCTAACACGATATCAGCAGCGGCATCAGGATTAGCTCTAGCCCACTCCCAGCCTTTCATGGAGGCGCGAACAAAACGAGCCATTTTATCGACGAAGGCAGCGTCAGCTAAGTTCTCCTCAAGCACATACAAACCATCTTCTAAGGTAGCTACACCTTGGGTTTCATACTTGAAGTTTATTAGTTCATCCGCATCCAACCCGGCATCAATGATTTGCCAATACTCGTTATAGGTCATAGTCGACACACATTCCGCTTGTTTTTGCAAAATGGGATCGACGTTAAACCCTTGCCTTAATACGCTAACTCCGCCGTCACTGCCGTCGGTAGCCAACCCTAACTTACCCATCCAGCTTAAGAATGGGTACTCGTTACCATAAAACCAAACACCTAATGTTTTATCTTTTAGGTCAGCTGGCGAGCTGATACCACTGTCTTTGCGACAGGTGAGCATCATGCCTGAGCTTTTAAACGGCTGAGCAATATTCACCACTGCTAAACCCTTCTCCCGAGCGGCTAGAGCTGAAGGCATCCAGTCGATCACTACATCTGCACCACCACCAGCAATCACCTGCTGAGGCGCCACATCTGGGCCACCTGGCTTAATAGTTACATTAAGGTCTTCTGCACCATAAAAGCCTTTATCTTGGGCTACAAAGTAGCCAGCGAACTGAGCTTGGGTAACCCACTTAAGCTGCAGTGTCACATCATCTGCAGCATGCAGTAAGCTGCTTGACGCAGCGAGGGTTAGTCCAGCTATTAAACTGCTTATTTTATACTTATTTTTCATTACTCAACCTCCAACGGTTTATAAACTTTACTCCAAAAGAGCATATTTAGTCATTGACCTACTTGATAAAAACTACTTTTTAATTAGTGGTGGGCCTTCCTAAAAGAGGCGTGCCAAAAGGTGATCCGTCTTTCTAACAAGGCAAGAACGCCATAAAATGTTGACCCGGCCAGGGCAGCAACAGCTATGGTTGCCCATACCATTTCAATATTCATGCGCCCCACTTCGATAGATATACGGAAGCCCATACCAACAATAGGGGTGCCGAAAAACTCAGCCACAATGGCGCCAATTAAGGCTAGGGTTGAGTTTATTTTTAATGCGTTAAAAACAAATGGAAGCGCATTAGGTAACCGCAGCTTAAAGAAGCTTTGCCAATAAGTAGCGCCATAAGATCGCAGTAAATCTTTTTCCATGGCATCTGACTGACCCAGCCCCGCGATAGTGTTCACCAGCATGGGGAAAAAGGTCATGATGACCACAACCGCCACTTTAGATTGCCAATCAAAGCCAAACCACATCACCATGATGGGTGCGATACCCACTATGGGAATAGCACTAACCAGGTTCCCCACAGGAAGTAAACCACGTCGTAAAAACGGTATTTTATCGGCCACAACAGCAACGCTAAAGCCAACAAAATTACCCAATAAAAAGCCGGGAATAACTGCTTTAATTATTGTTTGATTAAAGTCTGCAGCCAATGTGGGTATTGATGAAGCAATAGCTTCTCCTACTAGACTAGGAGCAGGCAACAGCACATGAGGAATAGCAAAGCCTATTGTTGCAAGCTCCCATAAACTTATGAGCCATGCGCCTAATAGCGCCGGAATCATCAAGTTAATCAGGCCTTGCACCTTGCTATCAAAGAGCCTGATAGCCGTTAAAAATTTCATGCTAGCCCATACACAAAGGCCTATTGCAATGACCAATAGCCAGAAGCCTAACTGTGTTTGCCCGGCAAGATCAGTGTGCTTAACAATACTTGTGACTTGCCATAGGGCTAACAGCGTTAATGCTGTGACCAATAAAGCCTGGGGTAATAATTGATTCACAACGACAACCCCTGCCAAGGCGCACAATGTTACTGTGACCGACAAGGTTATCCAATCTGCTTGCTGCCAAGCATTCACATTTGCCACTTCAGCGGAAGTAGTTGCCCACGGTAACAATAATGCCAACACTATGAGCACCAGTGCTAAGACGCTGGCGGAACCAAAACGATGCAAAATCGAACTAGAGTTCATTACTAATCTCCTGCCCGCCGGCTAGTCGGTAGCATACTCTGCGTTCAATCAAGCCGAGTATAGAGACCAGACTGGCAGACATTACTGCAGCTGCAATCAGTGACGCCCATATGAGATTAGTTTGTCCATAATAAGAACCAGACAGTAAACGCGCCCCTAAACCAGCCTGTCCACCCGTTGGTAATTCGGCCACTATAGCCCCCACTAAACTTAAGGCAATGGCAACTTTAAGGCTGGCGAACAAGAATGGCACTGCAGATGGCAGCCGTAAGCGCCAAAACACCTGCCATTTACTGGCACTGTAAGTGTTGAGTAAATCCACTAGCATAGGTTGTGGTGAACGCAGGCCTTTTACCATACCCACAGCTACAGGAAAGAAGCATAAATACATTGATATCAACGCCTTGGGTAGCAACCCACTAATGCCCATAGCCCCAAAAACCACAATAACCATGGGCGCTAGGGCCAGTATGGGTATGGTTTGAGAGGTAATAATCCAGGGCATTAGACTTTTATCCAAGGTTTCAACGTAGACAATGCCAACAGCTAAACTAATGCCCAAACCAGCACCTAATGCAAACCCCAGCAGGGTAGACGACAAGGTAATACCAGCGTGGTATATCAAGCTTCGTTTCGAGGTAACATTTTTGTCAATGATGGTGGTTTTTAATTCCAATAGAATTTGGTGAGGCGACGGCAACACAGCACGCTTCATGTTCCAGCTATCCGTGGCTAGCTGGCTGAAACTCCAGTCTATGCCCTTCTTTTCATAACGGTCGATAATCTGTGGGCTATTAAGGTTTATAGCACCTACATACCAAATCATGATAATGGCTAAGATCACCGTGAGCACTGGCATAGTGGAGGTGGGCTTACGCCGTATGCTAGTCGTCATAACTATGCCCTGCCGCTAATCCAGCGCGCACCCGCTGGGCAATGGCTAAAAATTCAGGAGACTCTCGAATGTCCAAGGTTCTATCAGGAGGTAAATTACAATCTATGATGTCGATGATACGCCCAGGTCTGGGAGACATCACCACAATACGACTGGATAGAAATACAGCTTCAGGTATAGAGTGGGTCACAAATACTACGGTCTTTTTAGTTTGTTGCCATAAGCGCAGTAACTGGTCGTTTAGATGGTCTCGGGTAATCTCATCGAGAGCCCCAAAGGGCTCATCCATAAACAACAACTGAGGCTCCACACTAAGCGCACGTGCAATAGAAACTCGCTGCTGCATGCCTCCAGAAAGCTGCCAAGGGTACTTGGCCTCAAAGCCAGACAAATTAACCAGCTGCAAGTATTCCTGCGCCAATTGCTGCCGCTGATCCTTGCCATAGCCCATAATTTCTAAAGGCAGTAATACGTTGTCTTCTACAGTACGCCAAGGTAAAAGTGCTGGGGCTTGAAACACATAACCATAAGCTCTTTGTTTACGCGCCTCAGTAGGCGACATACCATTTACCAGCACTGATCCACTGGTGGGTGTTTCCAAATCAGCTAACACCCTCATCAAGGTTGTTTTGCCACATCCAGATGGTCCAATAAAGGAGACAAACTCGCCAGCGTTGATGCTTAGATCCACATTAGACAAAGCTTTAACAACACCGTCTTTTGTGGGGAAGTCCAAATAAACGTCTTTAACCTCGACAACATTATTTGTCGCTGTGCTTGCGCTGGTTAAATTCAATGTAAAAGCTCCTTGTTATTATTAGACTTGAGCCAGATAACTAATTAATTCAAATCAGTCAGTGGAGTGTAGGTTTCGGGGCGGCGGTCACGAAAGAACTGCCAACCATCGCGTACTTCTCTAACCATAGCCATATCGATATCATGGATCAACAGCTCATCTTCTGTTGCGCTTGCTTGAGCTTCTATTTGTCCACGCGGATTTACGAAATAGCTGGAACCATAAAACTCACCAATATTCCATGGTGCTTCAGTTCCTACACGGTTAATAGCAGCAATGTAAACACCATTAGCAGCGGCCGATGCAGGCTGCTCAAGTTCCCATAGGTATTTGGACATCCCCGCGACTGTAGCGGAAGGGTTATAGATAATTTCTGCCCCTTTGAGGGCTAATGCTCGCCAACCCTCTGGAAAATGTCGGTCATAACAAATATAAACACCTACTTTGCCATAGGCTGTTTCAAACACTGGCCAGTTGGAAGCGCCAGGTTTAAAGAAGAATTTTTCCCAAAATCCACCAACATGAGGAATATGGGTTTTCCGATACTTACCAAGGTAAGTACCATCGGCATCGATTACTGCAGCGGTGTTGTAGTAAACCCCAGGCATGGCTTCTTCATAAATTGGTACGATAATAACCATCTGATACTTTTTAGCATATTCACACATCAATTTCGTAGTGTGCCCATTAGGAATAGGTTCAGCGGCGCTATACCAGCGTTTATCCTGGCTGGGGCAAAAATAGGGCTGGGTAAACACTTCTTGAAAACAGAGTATTTGGACACCCGCCTCACCTGCTTTGTCGATTAGAGGTCTATGGGCCTCTAACATTAGGTCACGAATTTTTTCAGGTGACATGCTGGTGTCACCCTTAAGACCCATTTGAATTAAACCTGATTTTATTATTGTCATGTACTTAACCCTTTAAAATTAGGATAGTTGAATAGTGATAAGCATCAACTAAGCTCGTATTACTTATAAATTACCACAAGCTAATTACTTTAATATTTGACAGTTGTTGGGGATGCTGAAATATTTTTTAACAAAAATAGACCAATTGGTCAACATATTTTTGACTAATAGGCATAATATTTGACAAGTTCCCAGCGAACTATGATGATCCTCAAGCTAGGCCGTTTGCCAAGCGCAGACCGGCCTGCAATGTAACTATTGCGCTGTCAAAAACTGGAATACCAACATCATGACTCAGTTCTTCTGACACTCTCGCTCCACGCATATTAGTACACATAATAAGAATGATATCAGGCTTTTTTTGGGCTACGTCTCGAACCATTTGTGCAATCAAATCCTCCTCAATAGTAGCAAATTCGCTGCTGATAGTACCCCCATAATGCTGCTCTGCCAGACAGGTAAAACCCATGGATCTATAATTTTTAATGATACGTTTCTGAACATCAGACGTGTACGGAGTCACCAGCCCAAACGTTTTAGCGTTGTGTGCACTAAAAAGACGATTCATTTCAAGGGTACAACTCCCTGAGGGGATGCCAGTGGCACTTTCAAGTAAACCGCAAAACTTTGCATCATGCTCCGCGCCAAGCCAGCTGGCAGATGTACCACCCCAGACAAGACTGTCCACACCCGCATCGCACAGTAGCTTTGCTGCAGCGATTTGTTTCTCCATACTGAACTGAGCATACGATTCCTGATTAAGGGTCACGTCAATGACCCTCAGCCGGGAGAAATGCACAGTCGATTCAATATTGGAGAACATGCTCGCCGACAAGGGTTCGAGCACAGTATTTGACGACGGGATCAAAATACCAATGCGCTTTACAACGTCGTGACGATATTTAGGGCTTGAATATATCAAATTATGGACCGACGCGACGCTATGCCCCCGTCAACAGTAAAGATAGACCCTGAGGTATAACCAGATCGAAAAGACGACAGGAAAACAATCAGATCTGACACTTCGTGCTTGTGAGCCGGGCGGCCAAGTGGGTAGTTTGCTTCCAGCTCAGTAAATTTACTAGCATCACCTAAGTCGTTTGCTGCCCGTTTTTTTAGCATATTGTAAATGCGATCAGTATTTACTGGACCAGGATTGACACCAACAACGCGAATGTTGTCGTCTAAGCTGTGTCCACCAAGAGCACGGGTAAAAGCCATTAGACTCGCATTACCCGTCGTCCCAGCAATGTATTTGGGATCATATACCTCGCCACCATTGCCGATGTTGTTGATAATCACACCGTGGCCAACCTCCTGCATCTTCTTGTAAAACAACCTGCACAAGTTAATGTACCCCATGACTTTCAGATCCCAGCCTTTGCGCCAAGCTGCCTCATCCACATCCCAAAGAGTCCCACTTGGAATTGCTCCCGCATTATTCACAAGAATGTCGATGTGACCTACACTTTCCGACAGCGTTTCACAAGCGCCACTGAGAGTTAGATCGGCAAGATGGCAGGTTACGTTAACGCCATGGGCATCCTGAATTCGGGTTTGGAGCTCTTCAAGCTTATCAGCACTCCGGGCAGTAATATGTAAATTCACACCTTCAGATGCAAAGACATCCGCCAGATGCTCTCCTATTCCCATTGAAGCACCAGTGATTAGCGCTGTTTTTCCTGTAAGTTTCAAATCCATAATAAAGCCTTTCAGTAGTCCGATTTAATGGAAGTCCAATACTGTGCGCCCTTCAGCTTTGCCTGCTTGCAGGTCAGCAAGGGCAATATTGACATCATCAAGCGATCTAGTGCTGATCACACCTTTAATTTTTCCATTTGCCGCCAGTTGCAAGAGCTCGCTCATTTCCTGCCGGTTTGATGCAGAACTGCCAATAACTTGTAGGCCACGCTCAATGAGTTCGTGGGCATAAAAAGCAAGCTGGTCTGCCGGAACCGCTGTCAAAACTATCTTCGCTCGCGGTTTACAAACGGCGAGCATTAAAGGCCAAGTGGCCCCAACTGGCGCAAAGTTCACACAACCATCGGCACCTCCAAGAGCCTTAATCGATGCAATTGAATTGCTATTGGCGACAACCGTTTCATCAGCACCCAGTTTTTGAGCCGTATCTAATTTACCCTTGTCGACATCGACTGCAATGACGTTCATTCCCGATTGTTTTGCAATTTGAATTGCATATTGGCCCAACCCACCAAGGCCAAATATCGCCACCGTATCACCAGCTTTTAGGCCAGTTTTCTTTAACGAGGCGTAGGCTGCAGAACCGGCACACATTAAGGGTGCGGCCTCAATAGCAGGTACATTGTCAGGAATAGCAGTGGCCCAATCTTGGCGAAGGCATACATATTCGGCAAAGCACCCACTGACCGAGTAGCCTGTGGCATCAAAATCGGAGCAATAATTCTCTCCACCGGTGTGACATTCCCTACAATGACCACAGGCACTATATACATAGCCAATGCCGACACGATCTCCAATGTTAAACCGACCGTTGGGCGCTCCTACTTCCACCACTCGACCAACACCCTCATGACCCATAATCAAAGGTAGTGGATTGGGCGAAGCGTGATCCCCCCGGAAGATGTGCACGTCTGTAAAACAGACTCCACTGGCTTCAATCTTGACCAATATTTCGCCTGCTTTGGGGCTTGGACGTGCAACAGCTTTTACTTCAAGTGGGGCACCGTATTCGGTCAACAGCGCTGCTCTCATGGTTTTATTAGTAGACATCACGCTTTCCTTTTTTTATGATTGGTATACCAAAAATGCACATTAGGTATATTACACTAGCATATTATCTAAAATGCTGCTTACTACTTTAAAATTTAACTTATAACAGCCTATTTATACCCGTTATATTCTATTTGGTATACACTATGAGCTAATTGGCACATTAAATGAAATCTCTCTAAACCGTGTGGCCGCTACTCTGTTAACCAGAAGGAAAGGCAATGTCGAACATCGTAAAAGAATTTCTGATACCGGGGACAAACAAAGGTCTGTTCTACGGCGGCCAATTCCAGGCCTCGACCTCAGGATCCGAAATAACTGTTCTTGATCCTGCGAGGGGGACACCGTTTACGACAGTCCCCAATGGCAGTGCTGAAGATATTCGAGCTGCAGTGTCTGCAGCACGTACTGCATTTCCAGCCTGGGCGGGGTTAGATGCCTTGGACCGAGGCAGATACCTTCGAGCGTTTGCAGAAGTCATTAGGCAAAACATTCCATTACTAGCCGTGCTGGAATCCAGAATCACCGGTCGTGCTGTACGTGAAATGAATGCGCAAATGTCGCGCATACCAGAATGGCTGGAGTATTACGCAGGCATTGCTCCCGGGCTGGAGGGAGAGGCAAACTACATCAAGGGGGATTATGTAACCTTGACCCAATACGAACCCTTGGGGCCAACGGCTCTTCTCACACCGTGGAATCACCCTGTTCTTATTTTGGTAAAAAAACTCTCTGCTGCACTGGCAGCGGGCAATACCTGCGTAATTAAACCCTCAGAACTGGCCCCAGTGTCCCCGTTAGTCATCGCCGCTCTTGCGACTCAAGCTGGATTACCAGATGGCGTGGTCAATGTGATCACTGGCGACGCCACAACGGGTGAGGCACTTTGTGTAGCAGATGATATCCACTTTATTGATCTCACCGGGGGCACTTCAACTGGCCGCAAGGTTGCAAGCGTTGCAGGTGAGAGGTTAATTAGAACAACGATGGAACTGGGAGGCAAAACCCCCGTTGTTGTGTGTGAAGATGCAGATATTGACGCGGCAGTTGCAGGCGTCTTATTTTCTGCGTTCGTTGCGTCTGGTCAGACCTGTGTTGCTGGATCTCGCATTATTGTGCACGAGTCTATCTACGACGAATTTGCACAAAGACTGGCTCAAAGGGCGGATCAAATACGACTTGGTGACCCGATGGACGAAAACACACAAATGGGTCCAGTTATCTGTCAAAAATCCCTTGACCGATGCAAACAGTTTATCGAAACAGCGAAAGCCGAAGGTGCACGGCAGATTGCTGGACTAGACCTTCTGGACCTTGATAGTGAGTTGGCTAATGGTTTTTATATACGCCCCACTGTATTTGCCGATGTTAAAATAAACCACACTCTGTTTCTCGAAGAAGTCTTTGGGCCGGTTATCTCACTCACTCGTGTCAGCAACGATGACGAAGCAATTACCTGCGCTAATGCGGGTGATTTTGGCCTTGGTGTTTCGATTTGGTCCCGAGATATCGGGCGGGCACATAGATTGTCAAAAAAAATTAGAGGTGGCGTTATCTGGCTGAATGATCATCATCGCAACGACCCCAGATCCGTCTGGGGTGGAGTTAAGGATAGTGGGTTCGGTAAAGAAAACGGTTGGGATGCTTTGCGGGCCTATATGACAAAAAAATCTATCGTAATCAGGACTCAAGATGGCTACGATGACTGGTTTAAGGATGGGCAAAGGTATGGGTGACGCAACACAATGAGCAGCACTGAGAAACGTAAGGCAAAAATCATTGCAACCGCGGTTGAAGCACGGATTATAAAGCGTGAATTGAAACCGGGAGATCGCCTCCCTGAAAGGTTACTTGCCGAAGAATTTGGCGTTTCACGAACACCTGTGCGTGAAGCAATCAGACAGCTTGTTGAAACCGGCCTGGTCACTGACAATGGAAGGCGCGGGGCGCTCGTTGCTCATTTGAGCATTTCTGAATTACTTGACGCGTTCCTTGTCGTTGCAGAACTTGAAGGACTCGCTGCCAGACAAGCAGCAAAGCGGATGCGGCATGAACAAATTGTTAAAGCATTTGATGCAAATGCACATTGTCAAAAAGCTTCAGTAGTAAAAGATACAGAAACATTCAATGCCATGAATATGGTTTTTCATAACTTGGTTATTGAGGGTTCGCACAATGCAATGTTGCAGAGTCAACTGAACACAGCCCGCACAATCACCTTCCCGTACCGGCACTACGTGTCCAGTTTACCAGGATATATGGCACAATCGGTTAAGGAGCATGATGCCGTACTCAAGGCAATATCAAACTCAGAAAGTGACACCGCCTACCAACTAATGAGAGATCACGTAAGACTGCAGGGAGAACAAATTGAAGACGTTATTCACCACCTAGAAAGGCAGAATAGTCGCACCGCTGGGTAATGAAAAAATCTTATTAGTGAAGAAAACATTCCTGCAGCTGTTCCTAAAAGTTGACCGATTGGTCAGTTTATGCTTTAGTGAAGATGCAATAAAAATAAAATTTAAATGTGAGGGTTGTATTATGAAGTTAATGTATATGATGGCGAAAGCACGCATGCTTATAGCTGCAGTTGCTTTTGGTTTGATATTAACACCGGCCATGGCCGTTGCTAGCACTATTAAAGTAGCTGGCATTTTTACCCTGCCGGTTGAGCAACAGTGGATTAGTCGCATCCATATTGCACTAAGCGCTGCTGAAAAACGTGGTGAGATTGAGTATGTATATTCTGAAAACGTCTCCAATACAGACTACGAACGCGTTATGCGAGAGTATTCTGAGCAAGGGGTAGACCTTATTGTAGGTGAGGTTTTTGGTCTTGAGCGCGCGGCACGTAAAGTAGCTGCTGACTATCCCAAAACAGCTTATTTAATGGGTTCTTCTTTTGCACCACAAGCGCCAAACTTCTCTATATTCGATAACTTCATCCATGAACCTGCCTATTTATCAGGCATGGCTGCAGGTGCCGTTAGTGAGTCAAATATAATTGGCATGGTGGGTGGTTACGCCATTCCTGAAGTTAACCGGTTAATGCATGCCTTTATGGCAGGTGCCCGTGAAGTAAATTCTGACGTCACTTTCCTAGTCAACTTTCTTGATAGCTGGTACGACCCCCCAAAGGCTAAAGAAAGTGCTTTTGCGATGATAGATGCCGGTGCTGACGTTATGTATGCCGAACGCTTTGGTGTGGCTGATGCGGCCGTTGAGCGTGGTAAAAAAGCCATAGGCAACGTTATTGACACTGCCAGCGACTATCCTGGCACCATATTGGCTTCAGCCATTTGGCATATGGAAGCCACAGTTGATACAGCAATCAGTGCTGTGGCAGATGGCTCGTACGTTGCTGACGACTATGGCCAATACAGCTATATGGCGCATAACGGCGGCTCGCTTACCATTGACGAAACCTTGGTACCTGCCGATGTAGTTGCTGCTATCAAGGCTAAAGAAGCAGCCATCCGTGATGGCAGCTTTGTTGTTACCATCAATGACGAGACTCCTGTATCAGATAATTGATACTGATCTGTTTTGTGTATCAAAATCCTGTTGGGTGACTCAGTTCACCTAACGGGATTTTTTATCCCCTCTTCCTTCTAGTGGATGTCCCATATGATCAATGACACGGTGCTTTCTCTAAATAAATTGAGCAAGCGATTTGGCACAGTAGTGGCAAATGAGTCGGTAACCATCGACTTAAAACGTGGAGAAATTCTGTCGTTGTTAGGTGAAAATGGTGCTGGGAAAACCACATTAATGAATATGCTTTTTGGCCACTACATGCCTGATTCTGGCAGTATTCAAGTGGCCGACGCCGAGGGTAACCTAGCGCCTTTGAGCTTAGGCCACCCTCAAGCAGCGCTGAATGCGGGCATTGGCATGGTTCATCAGCACTTTACCCTTGCCGAGAATTTATCCGCTATAGACAACATTTTACTAGGCTCTGAAAATTTATTTGCGTGGCGTCGCTCAATGGATACCGCCCGCGACAAAGTTAAAGACATCATGCAGCGCACAGGGTTAAATGCCCCCCTTGATACCATTGTAGGCAAGCTCTCAGTGGGTGAGCGCCAGCGGGTAGAAATTCTAAAAGCGCTTTATCGTGATGCACGTATATTGGTATTAGATGAACCCACCGCTGTGTTAACCCCCCAAGAAGCGGACACACTATTTGCCAATATAGATGTGATGGCTAAAGATGGTTTGTCAGTGATATTTATATCTCATAAATTACGTGAAGTTCTGGCTTTTTCCCATCGCATAGCGGTGTTGAGGCACGGAAAGAAGGTAGGTGAAATTGCAACCAAAGATGCTGATGAGAAAATAATATCTCGTTTGATGGTGGGTGCTGATACACCGACATCCCCACGAGAGACTCTTTCTGTTGGCGCACCAGTGCTTGAGTTAATTGACCTCTCTGTGACGGGTATTAGTGCCCGCAGCAGCCTAGAACAGATTAATTTAACCGTGTATGCAAGTGAAATTGTTGGTCTTGCAGGCATCTCGGGTAATGGCCAGTCTACTCTTGCACAGGTAATATCTGGTTTAACGAGTCCAACTTCAGGCCGGCTTGAAATTGATAACCAACCAGTGCAAAAATATACCCCCGCTAGTTTGCTAAAAGCTGGGGTAGGCAGAATACCTGAAGATCGTCATCATGATGGCATTATAGGTGCTATGAGCGTAGCTGAAAACTTAGCTATCGAGAGTCTCGACAGCAGCGATATTCAAAAAAATGGTTTTTTGCGTCATCAAAAGCTCAAACTTAATGCCCAACACCTAAGTCAGAAATACGATATACGGGGACCAGGCATTGAGGCTGAGACACGACTGTTATCAGGTGGAAATATCCAAAAACTCATACTAGCTAGAGTTTTTGAAGCATCTCCAAGATTGATTTTGGCTAATCAACCCACCCGTGGTCTGGATGTGGGCGCTGCTAGTGAAGTGGGCAAGCGACTGTTACAAGCACGTCAACGAGGTGCTGCTGTTTTGCTGATTTCAGAAGATCTGGACGAGCTATTGGCTTTGGCAGACCGCATTATCATCATGCACAATGGTGAGCTACATGTGGCGCCTGGCCGTGACCGCGCTCAAATAGGATTAATTATGGCGGGAGAAGTTTCATGATTCGTATCGAACCTCGTGAAGCACCCTCACGTCGCTTAACCGTTGGTATCCCAATAGCGTCAGCGATGCTTGCCTTGTTACTTGCTGCAATACCCCTAAGTTGGGCAGGAGCCAACATTGGTGAAGCTTATCAAGAAATGGCTAAAGGTATCTTTGGCTCAGTATTCGCATTTACAGAAATGCTTACCCGCGCAACCCCACTTATATTTACGGGTTTAGCCGCTACTTTAGCGTTTCGTGCCAAGCTGTGGAACATTGGTGCCGAGGGCCAGTTATATCTGGGGGCCATGGCTGCTGTAGCTGTAGGCACAGGTTGGATCACCGGGCCCCCACTATTATTAATTCCAATGATTTTGATTGCCGGTGCAATGGCTGGGGCACTTGGTATGGCTGGCCCTGCTTATCTAAAAACACGCTTTGGTGCAGATGAGGTGGTAACAACACTATTACTTAATTTTATCATCTTGATATTTATCCAAATGATGCTGGAAGGTCCACTTAAAGACCCTATGGGTATGGGATGGCCACAATCAAGCCCGGTAGTAGATAATGCCATTTTGCCCCAAATACTGCCGCGTATGCGCCTGCATTATGGCTTAGTGATTGCTCTTACGGCTGCCGTAATAGCCCATATCATGCTGTCCAAAAGTGTTTGGGGGCTAAAGCTTAGAGCCGTTGGCGAAAATGCGGCAGCGGCTTTGCACGCAGGTATTGGTGTGAAACGTACCTTAATGAGTGCAGCCCTTATTTCAGGTGCACTAGCGGGGTTAGCTGGTGTTAGTGAAGTAGCAGGCTTACGTGGCTACCTAACCACTGATTTATCACCTGGATATGGGTATACCGGTATTGTGGTGGCAATGCTTGCTGGATTGTCACCTCTAGGAGTGGTGCTTGCTGCGCTATTTATCGCTTCCGTATTTGTGGGAGCAGACACTATGAGCCGTGCCATGGGCGTGTCTAGCTACTTAGCAGATCTGGTTGTGTCTATGGCGTTAATCTGTGTATTGATCGGCGGCTTTATTGCCCGCTTCACTATCAAAATAACCCCTGCAAATAAAAAAGTATCCACCACAGACACTGGAGCAGCATAATGGAAATATTAGACATTTTGCTCAGTGAAAATTTCTGGGCTGCTGCGTTGCGTATTGCTACGCCATTAATTTTTGGTGTTTTAGGCGCCCTCATTTGTGAAAAGTCAGGTGTTTTAAACTTAGGTATTGAAGGCATTTTTGCTGCTGGTGCTATGGCTGGATGGATGGCCGTGTGGTTGGGTGCAGACCTTTGGGGTGGGTTATTCTTTGCGGCTTTGACAGGGGCTTTTTTTGGCCTTATACACGCCATTTTGACCGTGCCATTAGGGCTATCGCAACACGTTTCCGGATTAGGCATTACTATGTTTGCCACTTCTGTGAGTTACTTTACCTATCGCACCGCATTGCCACAAGTAAGCACACCACCACGTATCGAGCCATTCCAACCACTTGATATTCCGATACTGTCAGATATCCCTTTTCTTGGAACGGTGTTATTTAAACAAACAGCGATGACTTGGTTGGCACTTTTTCTGGTAGTTTTAGTGTGGTGGGTATATAACCGTACACCTTTGGGCCAAGCCCTCCGGGCTGTAGGGGACAACCCTGACGCAGTTGATGCTCAAGGCTTATCAGTATACGGTCTGCGCATGGGCGCTATTGTTGCTGGTTCTGCATGTATGGCTTTAGGCGGGGCCTTCCTCACCATGTCAGCTTTTGACGCCTTTTTCTTTGGTATGGTTAATGGACGTGGCTGGATCTGTATAGCCCTTGTTATCTTTGCCAGTTGGCGGCCAGGAAAAGCCCTACTGGGGGCTTTATTATTTGGGGCTTTTGACGCTTTTCAAGTACGCTTACAAACTGAGGTGGGTGCCTTTGTACCCTCTCAAGTGTTCTTAATGGCGCCCTACATACTATCAATTATTGCCCTGGTGATAGTAGCTCGTCGGGCAGAATATCCCCGCGCTCTGCTCACCCCATGGTTCAAAGGACAACGCTGATGAATTTTGATCTTCTAATTAAAAATGCTTGTTTGCAAGATGGCCGCCGTAATATTGACGTGGCTTGTTCCAACGGCACTATACTTGCGGTTAGGCCCAACATTGAAGAATCGGCCAGCGTGACCATTGATGCCCAGGGCCAACTGTTAAGCCCACCGTTTGTTGACCCTCACTTTCATATGGACTCCACTTTGTCCCTAGGACAACCTCGTATGAATATTTCTGGCACATTGCTTGAAGGTATTGCATTGTGGGGAGAGCTGAAGCCAAAACAAAGTGTAGATGATATTATCAAACGTGCCATACACTATTGTGACCTCGCAGTAGCCATGGGCATCGGTGCCATTCGCAGCCACGTTGACGTGTGTGATGACGAATTGAAAAGTGTCACAGCTATGCTTGAAGTGCGTCGTCTGGTGGCGCCTTATTTGGACCTGCAGTTAGTCGCTTTTCCACAAGATGGTTTATTACGTGACCCAAACGCCCATGCAAACCTGATTCGGGCATTGGATATGGGTGTGGACGTGATCGGTGGTATCCCACATTTCGAACGCACCACGCAAGATGGCACATCATCCATCAAGATTCTATGTGAGCTGGCCGCCAACCGTGGACTGCGGGTAGATATGCATTGTGATGAGTCAGACGACCCCCACAGCCGCCATGTAGAAACCTTGGCTAGTGAAACTCTACGTCTGGGGTTGCAAGGGCGAGTTGCAGGATCTCACCTTACTTCCATGCATTCCATGGACAACTATTATGTTTCCAAACTGCTGCCGCTGCTAGCAGAAGCCGAATTACACGCTATCCCCAATCCACTTATCAACATCATGTTACAAGGTCGCCACGACAGCTATCCGAAACGCCGTGGTCAAACTCGAGTGCCTGAACTTAAAGCGGCGGGTGTTAATGTTGGTTTTGGTTCTGACTGTATGATGGATCCGTGGTACTCCATGGGCCGGGCAGACATGCTCGATGTAGCAAGCATGGGATTACATGTAGGGCAGCTATCAAGCCGGGCAGACATGGCGTGGTGTTTTGATGCAGTTAGTTATAATTCTGCGGCCATTATGGGTTTACAAGGTTATGGTATTGTTGAAGGTGGGCAGGCTAATATGGTTCTGTTGCAAGCCACAGACCCAATTGAAGCCATTCGATTAAAAGCCACACGCTTGATGGTCTTTCGTCAAGCTAAGTTGATCGCTCAAACACCAGCCAGCCATACCAAACTTGAATTACCAGGCCGGCCTAGTTTGATAGACCCAGCAAAACCATTGCTCTAGCACCATTTAGCAGCACGATAGTGCAGTATCAAAGAAATCTCTATTATGTCGATTACAGACGAGGTTTGAGGTCAAATCCACGTACGAGAACTTCAATGGCGAAACGAGTTGCTGGAGGGTATATTTCGCTATCATAGTCATTGGGTTTAATCACAGCCGCAATTTGTGATTCAAAGTCGGCATAGGTTTGTGTCAAAGCCCAAATCATAAAAAAAACATGCGCTGGTTCTATGGGGGCCATAAGCCCTTCATTTTGCCACTTCAAAAAAACTTGGCCTTTTTCCTTAACCCAAGCATGCAACTCGGTCTGAAAAAATTCCCCAATCACTGGTGCCCCAGCCATAATTTCCATAGCAATTAGGCGCGACGCCTCAGGGTACTGTTGAGACATTTGCATTTTTTTTGAGATATATTTGGTGATCACATCTATTGGCTGATCGCTACTTTGCAAATTACCAAGAGTACCCAACCAGCGCCTTAAAACCCGCACTATAACAACGTGATAGAGTTCTTTCTTTGTTTTGAAGTAATAAAGCATGTTGGTTTTTGACATGCCCGCTTCTTTTGCAATCTCATCAATGCGAGCACCTGAAAAACCTTTACGTGAAAAAACTTTAACTGCAGCTTCGAGCACTTTTTGTTGGTTTTTTTCACCAATAGATCCCGCTTTAAAGCGACTCGATGTTTCAGACGGAAGTGCATATGAGTGAATATTCATGTAAACAAAAATAGCCCAAATGTTATTATTATATTATAGATCAAGATACATGCTTGTTGTTGCACTGACAAGGCTATAAGGCCTAAAAAGGCAACGGTTTCCACCTAACTTTCTAACGGCGCAGAGCCTACTCAATTTAACAGGCTTAAGGTCAGTTTATGCTAGCTATTGAGCGCTAAATGCACCCATATACTGACACCATACTTAATAGCAGTTATGGACCTCCATTTGAGGTGGCCGCAGAAGGTGTGCCGCTTACTAAAAAGTATATCAGCTGATTATAGAGTGTTTAGGGCCGTAAATTGCTGAAAGTTGGAAGTAACAGCCAAGTGATAGTTTGTGTTGTTGCATATTACTGAGGTATAGCAATCACGCCGTGGTAAATTTTTGCCACATTGCTGATAATAGTATATCTCGAGGCGCCTAAATTCAGACCTTCGTTGCTTGAAATTAGTGCGTCACCTTGCCTCAAACGTTGCGACTGTTGATCCTCTATCCCGCTGTCCAACCTCACGTCACCCTCTATAACGTAGACAATATTGACTAGTACTTGGGGTGTATGGTCTCGCAAAAGTGGCAGTTGGAACAGCTCATCTAAGTTCATGTTTACAGTTTCTAACTGCAACACCCTATCGTTAACATAAACCTGTGGGTGGTGAATCAGGTTAGTGGCCAGAGCAGTAGTTGTGGTTAGCTTACATTTAAGTTGAGTGTCTCCAGAAAAATCAAACACCGTGCCGCTTTGGTCGATCAGTGTATTGTTATCTGAGGCATGTATCTCAAATACACATGCACCCCGCAATGTGCGGTGATGCCTAATGTAGCCGGGGTAAAGCGTGAAGTCAGACTCAGGGACTTCAATACTGGCCGTGGAAAACCGGACCATATAGTCTTTATCAGTAGCTGTTTCTGGAAACCGATAAATTTCACACACCTTGCCTGCGCCACCTCCCCAAGACTTAAGTGATGCTGGGTTGTGTTTTACGATACGAACATTCACCTTATTAGCCTCATTCCAGTCAAGGGTTATAAGTAAGTTTAAATGCAGGGTTTAGGCGTAGGCTGGTCTGCCTTACCTGCAATAACCCGGTCTAGGGTGCCTTGGCGTTGTTGTGCATTAACCACATCGGGCATTTCTGCAGCTAACTCCTTAATGCGCAAACGCTCAGCGTTAGGGAATAAACGCCCAGCGTCCTGCAGACCTTGATACCTTGGCCATGCTGCATATTTTTTTTGCATTTGGTGGGTTTGGTAAATACTCATGTGGTCTGGGGTGATGTCACGCTCAATGACTAATGCTCCAGCAGCACTGGCTTCGGCTAGCAAGGTGGTGCCTACCGTAGTTCGTGCGATCACCGCATTAGTGCCAAGATCTGTGGCACTGTCTTCACGGTTGGGCGACCCCAAAATCCATGTATCTGCTGCTGCAATATCGGCGGCTTCACCAATACCATCAGGGCAAACTTTACAACGAAAAGGCATGTCCCACATGCTCTCGTCGTCACCCCAAAAATCTAGATAATGAGCGTCTACAACCTTTTCTTCGGTAGTAATACGGGTTGGACCAGGGCAACCATGGCCACGATATCGCAGACCAGTAACCTGTTCTGGTTCCACTCCCATCCGTCGATAAAAGGCGTCAGTAGAGTCTGGTGGCAAATAACCACCACACACAGGGGTGAGCCAGAATTTAACCAGCTCATTAACCCGGTCATCTTCTTCTGCATAGTTGCGTAAACCAGCCAGATCACAGGGTTTACCAATAAAGGCAAAGGGTTGGTTTCGCTCTAGTACCTTCTCAATGGCTATCAAGGGTGCCGTGGGACCATAGCGTGAGCCAGAACCTTGTAGTACTTGTTCAGGCGTAGTACTGATATGCATTTCACCAAAGCTGGGCTCAGTACTGTGAGGTTTGGCATGCAAGATAAAATCAACTTGCTTAGAGGTCAGTAAATAGCAGGCAAGAGCAGTCAGTACCCCCGCTGTGGCGCCGATATGACGTTGGTGGGCGTCTCCAGCCCAGGTTCGCGCCATACGTTGCCATGGGCCCCATACATTATCTACTTTAGCATCAGTGGCAATGAGCTTGGTTGGTAGGCCTACAGGATGCACACCTGGGCAAATTCGGTGAACTAAGTCAGCAGTGGCGTGGTCTATGTCCTCACTTACAATAGGCACTAAATAGCCAGACGTGCCCTTTTGAACCTTTATTAAATGGTCCCCAGCTGCGGCCTGACAAAGGCCACAACCGGTGCACAACCCGTTTTCAACAATTTGGTCTACGCGTTGTTTTGGAGTGAGAGTCATAGGTAATCCTTGTGCACTTTAACTGTACTTTGGCCTGTATGTAGTAAAAAAATTAGTCTTTAAACCCACATTCGCGATATTTTACTCCCTAACTCAACTAATAAGACAGGGTTTTCGTAACCAAAGTAAATGCTCACTTACAAGCATTAACTATCCCAACATTAAGTCAGTAATATAGGGAAATTCTTGCGTATTTCTAAATCTATTTCTGGGTCTAAATAGCTAGGTTGGTGCTGCAGCAACTGCTGTGCCTTTACCTTTGCGCGATCCCAGTGATCCAAAGACCCTGACTCTTGCCAGACGATAGGCTCTTCACGACTTGCAAGTTTTGGGTAATAATAATCCCGCTCCATAGACATCATGGTTTCTGTCGCATCTATAAAATGGCCAGACCCAGCAACAGCTGCTTTAATAGATTCGAAACCTAAATCTTCATCTGTCACTTCAATACCACGAATGGTTCGGTGTACATGGGATAACATTTCATCGTCCATCACAAACGCTTCAAACGATGCACCTAACAAACTGGCCATCATGCCCGAAGATTCATACACCATGTTACCACCAGCAAGCCCACAAGCTAAGGCTGAGAGGGCTTTTTCCATACCCATTTGCGCATCGGGTGCTTTGGCGTCTGTCATACTAGAACCACAACCAGACGGCAGGCCTAAGCTGTTTGAAAGCTGCGCTGATGCCGCATTAAGAAGCGCCATTTCACCACCACCTCCACGAAAAGCCCCGGTGCGAAGGTCAATGACTAGAGGCCAGTTAGAGAATATCATCGGGTAGCCGGGTTCAAACACATTCACCATAATAAGTGCAGCTAAGGTTTCAGCTAAGGTTAAAGCCAAGGTGCCTGCCAATGGCGCGGGTGAAGTGGCACCAGTCATACCTGCAACGATGTTGCTCATAGGCACGCCATACTTCATACACTCCAAAGCTACCATCACCGCATCTTCGCCATACTTCAGTGGCGAAATAACAGGACTTATATGGGCTTTACAAAATGGCCTTTGTGCAAATTTACCCTTCCCACCCATGGCCATGTCAAACATTTTAACAATAGGCGCCACGTGTTCTGGCAGCGTAAAGCTTGTAGCCACAGGCTTGGTCGTACCTTTTAATAACGCATAAGCCGTATTGATGTCTAACTCGTATAAGTCTGGCACGTCAGTGGCCACACAACAGCGAGTAAACCACGCAACATTAGGTAACTGATCTACTAAGCGAGTAAAGTCATGCAGGTCGGTTAAGGTAGACGGCCTGTACTGACCACTGTGCAGATCAAGGGTTTGCACCGCAGCACCACCGGTGCCAAAGTACACTTTATCACCACCTACCTCAATGTCGTGCTTTGGGTCGCGACCATAAAAGGTGAATTGTTTGCAGGCACCAGCAATGATCTTCTCAACCATGGCGGGGGGATAGCATAACCTGCCCCCATCATTTAACTTTGCACCATAGTCTAAAGCCTTTTCAAGCAGCACAGGGGGCACATCAGCCATACCAATTTCATCTAAAATACGCAAAGACTCAGCATAAATACGTCGCACTTGAGCTGGCGTTAAGGGTTGATACTGTCCGCCAGATTGCCCTGGTGCACATGGGTTGGTAACTGGAGGTCTAGCCCGTTGAGCATGTTTTGCAGCTCGTGCAGAAGGTCGTCTAGCCACCGGTCACCTCCAGCTCTTTATTGCGTGGTTTAAGATTCTCTGGATCATATAAACAGCGTTCAATCACCTGCGCATCTCGATATGTGCCAATAATACGTACCGTAAATAACTGACCTGCCTGCGCGAATTCAGCTTCTACATAGGCATAGGCGAGGTTTTTGTCAACTCTGTGGCCATAACCACCAGAGGTGACTACACCTACCTGCTTACCCTGGTAAAATACAGGATCGCCTCCGTGGGCAGGTGCGGTCTCACATGCCACTTCCAAAGTAACTAATTTTTTAGAACAGCCTTTGGTAAGGGCTTTAATCAGCGCCTGTTTGCCAACAAAGTCAGATTTATTGAGCTGAACAAAACGGTCTAAGCCAGCCTCCATCGGATTAAATTCATCAATGATATCTGCCTTCCAGTGTAAATAACCTTTTTCCAAACGCATGGATTCCGAAGCATAGAGGCCAAACCTACTTAAATTAAAGGCTTCTCCAGCACTTTTTAGTAGCTGCCAAACCAAATACAGCTGCTCATTAGGCACATGTAATTCGTAGGCTAGCTCACCTGAAAAACTAACACTCATGGCCTGCACTTGGGCATGACCAATACCCATAGAACGCACCTGCATCCAACCAAAGGTTTGTGCACTCCAATCACAACGAGGCGATAATGATTGCAGTAAGTCGCGGGATTTAGGGCCCGCCAAAACCAAAATAGTGTGGCTGTTGGCCATCTCTTTGAGACTCACAGTGGCTGGCATACTGGTAGATAAATAGTCCCTATCATGCCATTCTGCAGCTGCTGCAGACCCATACCAGAAGTGGTTGTCACCTAACTTAGCAAGGGTTGCCTCGCACAACATATGGCCATTATGATTGAGTAGATAGCACAAGCGTACCTGACCCACATTTTCCGGTATGCCACCACACGCCAAATGATCTAGCCACTCTTCTACACCTTCACCCTTAAGTTCATAGCGGTTAAAGCCAGACACTTCCATTACGCCCACGTCTTTCTGAAGGGCGGCGATTTCTTGCGCTACTATGGGATGAGATTCATTAAAGCAATACGTTGCTGTTTCTTCAAAATCTGCCGTTGGTTTGAACATCAACACTCGTTCCCAACCATTTACTGTGCCCCACACTGCTCCTACTTGATCTAACACACTGTAGAGTGGTGTTGTACGAGCTAACCGCGCTGCTGGGCGTTGCTCATGGGGCATGTGATAGTGAAACTCATTTTGGTAGTCTTCTATGGCTTTAAGACACGTGTGTTCAGTATTCGCGTATTCAGTAAATCGGCGTGGGTCTGTGTACCAAGAATCCCACTCTGACTGACCTGACACAATAATCTCTGCCAAAATCTTGCCATGGCCACCACTTTCACCGATACCAGCACGCAGGCCAATGGCACAATAAGCATTTTCAATGCCAGGAATAGGCCCGATTAGTGGGGCGCCATCAATCGTATAGGTAATAGGGCCATTAATAATGGTGTGAATACCTACATTTTTTAAGGCTGGTAAACATTCAAAAATACCCTCCATATTGTCTAAACACCGATCTAAATCATCTACACAAAGGGCCTTAGTAAAGTCTGGGCTGATACCATCCATACCAAAGGTTTTACAGCCTTGTTCATAGACCCCAACCAATAACCCCTTTTTTTCTTGCCGGCAATAAAAATCATCCCGTGGGTCACGGATAATCGGCACCCTAAAATCCAAAGCCTCAAGTTCTACCATGGGCTCCGTAAGAAAATACATGTGTTCCATGGAGGTTACTGGATGCTGAACGCCCAACATGTTGCCTACTTCATTTACACGGTAGCCAGTGGCATTGACCACTTTTTCGCAGGTAATGTCGCCTTTGAGGGTATGCACAATGAACTCGCCATTAGCTTTACGGGTAATGTTTTCTACAGGATTAAAACGATACACCTTAGCCCCCGCTTCTCTGGCTTTACGCACCATGGCAAAGGTAATACCGGCTGGGTCGATGTCACCATCTAACGGGTCCCACCAAGCACCTAGCAACCCATCTGGGTTTAATAGCGGATGGCGCCTAGCGACTTCGGCTGGGTCAATAAATTCCATGTCGGCACCCATGCCATTAGCCATACCCACCATGTGCTGGTAGGTATCAACTTGAGCGGCTGTGTTCGCAAGGCGCATGCCACCAGTAATATGGTAGGAAAACGGAAAGTCCACATCATCTGCTAACTGTTTATACAGTTGAATACTGTGGCGCTTAAGGGCAATAGCAGTTTGATTAGCACCAAATTGGGTCACTTGTGCTGCCGCATGCCAAGTGGAGCCAGAGGTAAGCTCATCCCGTTCAACTAACACAATATCGGTCCAGCCGTGATCTATAGCCAAATGATAAAATACTGATGCACCGGCAATACCGCCACCAATCACCACCACGCGCGCGTGAGAATCTACCCGTTCGCTCATACTTCAACCCCAAAAAAATAGCCTGACTACATCAGTACTTTGCTTGAATATAACCCCAATTTACTCACACAAAAAGCATCAGACAAGTAAAAACTATTGCATTATGGTTCAAAAATATTCAACAATAGGCTAATGAAACATTCCCTCCCCCCTCTGGATTCGTTAAAAGCTTTTGAAGCTGCCGCAAGGCGCTTAAGCATTACCTTAGCAGCCGATGAACTGTGCCTCACTAAAGGTGCAGTAAGCTACCAAATTAAACGCTTAGAGCAACACCTTGGGCACCCATTATTTAAACGAACAACGCGCCAGATTTTACTTACCGATGCTGGCCAAATGTTTTACCAAACCACCCAAAAAGTATTTGCAGACTTGTCCAACCAAATACGCCTGCTAAACCAACAACATCAACAAAATTTGGTCATTGCGGTGACTAGCTATGTTGCGTTGCGCTGGCTTTCCCCAAAATTGGCCAGTTTTTGTGCGCAGCACCCCAGCATTAATGTGATCATTCAGCACGCCATTAATCAGCCCCATTTTAGCAACCAAGGAGTGGATATTAGTATTCGTTGGCAAGAGTGTGGGGGCAGCTTAAACAATGACACTGGCATCCATTTACCTATGCCAATGTTTGCTGTAGCCAGCCCAAGCTTAATCCAACGATACCAATTGTTGGCGGGGGGTTTGGATGCGCCAGCAAATCTTGGCCAAGCACCCTGGCTCAGCATCCCTTTGTTATGTGAAGAGAGGGATTTAGACTTATGGCAACTCTGGTGCCAAGGACAGCCCTTAGCCAACCCCCACCACATGATCGAAGATGCCAATGTGCGGGTACAAGCCGCCATTGATGGCCAAGGTATTATGCTGGCAGATGCCTTAATGCAAACAGAGATTAACAATCACAGCCTAATCTCCGTGAGCACTCACCAATTGCAAGGATATGGTTATGTTATTACCCCCCACTCAAGTCATCCACAAGTGCAGTTGTTAATGCGGTGGTTACAAACTTTCGCAGACTCATTTTAACTAGTGTTATCAGTCAGAAAACTAGCTATAGTGAGCGATCGTTTTCCCATCATAGTTTGTCATATGCCTAGCAAATCAGAAAATCTCACCGGCATGTTTTACATGACCCTATCCATGGCATCATTCTGTCTAGCCGACTTAGCCTTAAAATGGGCTTGTGAACTACTACCCACAGGGCAGGTGATGTTCATTCTGGGATTGGGTTGCTGCGCCCTGTTTTGGTCTATCGTTAGCCGTAAACAAGAAAAAGTTCTAACCCGCGTATTTTTTATACCCGCAGTGCTATTGCGAACTGTGGGTGAAGCCGTTGCTGTAATCTTCATTTTTCTAGCATTGATAAACTCCGCCTTCACTTCTGTAGCGGCCATTTTACAAACCCTGCCTTTATTGATGACTTTAATATCATTTCTATTTTTGGGCGAAAAAGTGGGCATGCGCCACCTTTTGGCAGTGGTTGTTGGGTTTGCTGGGGTATTGCTTATCATTCAACCTGGCGCAGACAGCTTTGATGTATTTTCTCTCTACGCAGTGCTGGCAGTGATCGGACTGTCTATGCGCGATGTAGGTTCACACTTATCACCCAGTTCAATTTCTGCTTCAATGTTAGCCCTCTATGGGGCTATGACATTTGTGGTTATCGGTTTGGTAATGATGTGGTTTGGGGGGGCTAAAATGCCTTCATTGGAGGCAGCAGGTTATTTACTGGCGATGATTTTATTAGCCTCATCTGGCAGTTATTACACAACTAAAGCAATGCGTTTGGGCGAAATATCTGTCATTAGCCCATTACGCTATACGCGTCTATTATTCGGCATGATGGTGGGTGTGTTTATACTGCATGAAGAAGTAGATCAATACATGCTGCTGGGTTCAGCCATTATCGTTATGGCTGGACTTTATGTTTTGTTTAGAGAACAACGTTATAGGGTAGTGCATTAATCAGCAACATTGAGACTTCTTCGATAATGATAATTAATTTCAATAATATAAAGGCACTCACCAGCCTAGAATTAATTAATGGCGATGAGCCACATCAGTATGCTCCTGTCTAACCTTCACAAAGGCGCCCTGCTAATACTGCTTTCAGAGCTTGCATTAGTTCTCACAGGTGTAATGATTCATGAACTCACAAGACAGGTACCTACAGAGATTTTGGTATTGGCGCGTAATGCTATGGGTTTAATGTTCTTTGTACCGTGGCTTTTGCATAACGGTCAGCGCTCAATAGCAACCCAGCACCTACCCTTGCACTTAACTCGCTCCCTTATTGGTATCGTGGCCATGTATTGCCTGTTTTACTCTTGGGGACATTTGCCGTTAGCCCAAGCAGCCGTACTTAAACAAACAGCTCCCTTTTTTATCCCCATCGTGGGCTTTATCTGGCTTAAAGAACGCATTACTAGCTGGACCATAATGGCCATCCTAGTCGGTTTTATTGGTGTTTGGATCATCCTTAATCCCGAAAAACAAACTGAAATACCTTGGGTGGCTTTACTGGCTATTTTGGGTGCTTTATTAGGGGCCACTGCTAAAGTAGTAGTGCGCAAATTAACCATGACCGAAAGCAGTATCGTGATTGTGTTTTACTTATCCCTATTCAACACCTTATTTTCCTTAGTACCCGCTTTATTGGTATGGAATACACCCAGCCTGTGGTTGTTGGCTGGCATGGCGTTAATGGCAGGATTTGCGACCCTGGCGCAATTACTCTTGAGCAAGGGTTATCGGTACGCAGCTGCGGGACAATTAGGTCCCTTTACCTATGGTTCTGTGATTTTTGCCAGTTTATTGGGCTGGCTCCTGTGGGATGAATTGGTCACTTCAGAGGCCATGTTGGGTATGGCTCTAGTAGTGGGTTCTGGGGTGTTAGTGATGCTAGGTTCAGTTAAGGCAAGAGCCTCAAACAGTGAGCGAGTATAACTACTCCCTCACACCAAGCATTAGCTTTGCTTCCTGCGCGCTAGCTAGACTGCGACCCTGAATTTGGGCATAGCTTGCAACTTGAGCAACTAAAGTGTGATTATTGGCAGCAAGTTCACCAGATGGCAGCCACAAATTGTTTTCAAACCCAACCCTTGCATGACCGCCAATATCGATCGCATTAGTTATGCAGGCATGCTCGTTCTGACCAAAAGCACAGGCAAACCATGGAGATTGGCTTTTGGGCTTCATGAATTCATCTAAGTCTGAGGGCTGGGCCTGTAAATTTTCTCGATACCGGCCCAACACGTATAGTACACAGGCTTTTTTTCCAGGCAACACGCCAGCTTTTTGTAATTCATTGAGGCGCTTTAAGTCTGCAGCATCATAAAGAATAACCTGCAGCTGAACTTGGGCCTCGTTAGCCCAGCTAAAAAAATGCTTGGCCCCAACTTCGCTTGCAACAGTGGGCACCAACTCACGTAACGCCACACTAGCCATCTTGGGGCGCAGTTTTGTCACTAGGTCCATTTGCTGCTGGGTACTATATTGGCCTACCGCTTCCGTAGTAATTTGCACTAACATGTCTGGCACTTGATTTGACATTTCAGCTAACAATTCTTCATAAATGAAGGCATCCAAGCTGTGCTTACCTTGCTTATCTCGAATATGGGCGTGCAATATACAGGCCCCTGCTTGCTGACATGCTAAAGCTGCAATAACTGTTTGCTCTATAGTCATGGGCAAACCATGATGATCTTTCTCATTACGTCTGGCACCGTTGGGTGCCACCATAATCATCAACGGCAGATGCTTGCTCAATTAACTAATACCTTATTGATTGACTGCGATAGCTTGGCAACTAATTCATCTATTTGGGCTTCGCTAATAATAAACGGTGGTGCAAGCAAAATATGATCTCCCTGCATACCATCGATAGTGCCCGCCATAGGGTAGCAAATTAACCCAGCCTCAAAGGCAGCCTTTTTGACTTTGCCTGCGGTGCCTAGGTTAGATGAAAGAGGGGCTTTAGTATGGCGATCTGCAACTAACTCAATACCTTGAAACAACCCAAGGCCACGAATATCTCCCACATTAGAGTGTCCACCCAAGACATCACTGAGGGCACTGTGGAGATACTCTCCACGCAGCACTACCTGCTTTAATAGATCTTCATCAAGAATTTTACGAGTCACAGCCAGGGCAGCCGCACAGGCAACAGGATGAGCCATGTAGGTATAGCCATGTTGGAAAAAACCACTACCTTGCGCTACAGCTTGGTATATTTTATTACTTACAAGCATTGCTCCAATAGGCTGATACCCAGCACCTAAACCTTTTGCCATGCACAACAGGTCCGGAACTACCATATCTTGCTCGCAGGCAAAGAGCTTTCCTATGCGGCCCATGCCACACATCACTTCGTCTAAGATCAATAACACGCCATATTGATCACATATTTCTCGTATACGGGAAAAATAACCAGCAACAGCAGGGACTGCACCCATTGTGGCACCCACTACAGGCTCGGCCACAAAGGCCATCACGTTATCAGCTCCAAGTGTTAAAATTTCTTGCTCTAGCTCATTAGCAACACGCAGACCATAGTCTAGTTCTGTTTCACCACGCTGCTGATCTCTATAGGCATAACAGGGAGAAATATGACTTACCTCCACTAACAAGGGTAGAAATGGTTGGCGCCGCCATTGGTTACCACCCGCAGCCAATGCGCCTAAGGTATTACCATGGTAACTCTGTCGTCTGGCGATCACTCGGCTTCGCTGTGGTTGGCCTAGCTCAATAAAATACTGCCGAGCAAGCTTTAAAGCAGACTCAACCGCTTCCGATCCACCTGAGACTAAATACACTCGATCTAAGCCCGCAGGTGCATGTTGTATCAAAACCCGTGCCAGTTGTTCGGCTGGTTCAGAGGTGAAAAAACCAGTATGGGCAAAAGCAATCTGATCTAGCTGAGCTTTCATGGCATTGGTGACATCCCGATCACCATGGCCCAAACAGGATACCGCAGCTCCACCAGAACCATCCAAATATTGTTTGCCTCGATGGTCAGTGATGTAGCAACCCTGGCCACTCACTGCCACAGGTTTTTCGCCATGGCAGTGTCGGTGGAATACGTGACTTGATAGACTCTTAGACATGCATTTCACCTCCACTTAAGTTTAAGCGTCGACGACGCTGATTTAACCACACCAAAGCAATGAGCATAAACGCAGGTACAAATGCCCATTCTCGTTGTGGGCGATCCAAGGACTGCACATCAATGGCCGTCACGGCATCATAATAGTCTATGCCTACAGCTTCCGCTGGGCTCAAGTAGCTTAGATTCTGCACAAACCAGCCATCTTGCTCTTCGTAGGCCAGACTCATGCCTAAATTTTCTGCAGAGAATGGTCCAACGACGTTGACTGGAAACACGAATAACTTGAATCGATCGCCGTAATTGGTGTGCCGGGTCACGTGCAAGCGCACCTGCTGCCCCTGGGTCAGAACCAACTGCCCCTGCGTAAAGGTGTCAAATTCAACAGCTTCATACTCAGGCCAAATGCGATTCATGGCTGCATTAGGTAAAAACAAAATCCATGTCGCTAACAGTAATACAAGGCTTTCATACCAGCGGTTACGGATCAGTAACCACCCTTGCGTTGCAGAGCTAAAACTCAAAATAGCGACTAAGGCTACCAAGAACACACTGATACCATGCCACCAGCTGGTTATCCCTATGAGCAGCAACTGTGGATTAAAGATAAACACAAAGGGCAATATTGCCGTGCGGATATCGTAGGTAAATGCCTGTATCCCAGTTTTGATGGGGTCAGCTCGAGAAATTGCTGAGGCCGCATAGGCGGCTAAACACACCGGCGGTGTGTCATCCGCTAATAGGCCAAAATAAAATACGAACAAATGTACGGCAATAATGGGCAAGGTCAAGCCCGCAGCACTACCAAGCTCTACCAACACTCCAGCCATTAAGGACGCTACCACCAGATAGTTGGCAGTGGTGGGTAAGCCAATGCCCAAAATCAAGCACAGCAGAGCCGTGAGGCCCAGCAGCAGATATATATTATTGCCAGCAATAGCCTCCACCAAACCCACCATCGCATTATTGAGGCCTGTAGATGACACAGCACCAACAATAATACCTGCCGTAGCCACGGCCACACCGATGGTAATCATATTGCGTGTACCCGATACCATGCCCTGTATGACATCAGTGGCGCCAGATTTAAAGCGTGTCCAAATGGAATCTTCAGCTTTGTTAGGCCGCCAAAAGTGTTGTACAAGGATAATGCCCATAAGAAATAAAATGGAATAGAACACCGCACTTCCTGGAGTCCAGCGCTTTATCATGAGCAGGTAAACCAGCACTATTATCGGTAATAAATAATGCAGTCCACTAATAAAGGTTTTCCATAGATGCGGAATATCTGCTCTAGGCATGCCTTTGAGGTCTAGTTTCAAGGCTTCCAAGTGAGAAATATAGAGTAAGGCCATGTAGCTAATCAGTGCAGGCACAATTGCAGCCTTAACCACTTCCATGTAACTGATGCCAATGTACTCTGCCATTATGAACGCCGCGGCACCCATGATAGGCGGCATTAATTGGCCATTAGTAGAGGCAGCCACTTCGATAGCGCCAGCTTTAACAGCTGGCATACCCATTTTACGCATTACTGGAATAGTAAAAGTACCAGTAGTCACCACATTGGCAATGGACGACCCAGAAATTGTGCCCGTCATACCTGAGGCTAGAATTGCAGCTTTAGCAGGCCCACCACGATAGCGTCCCACCATAGCAAAAGCCAAATCTAAAAAGTACTTTCCTGCGCCAGCTCTTTCTAATAATGCGCCAAAAAGTACAAACAAAAACACGAAACTGACTGACACATCTAGCGGAATGCCAAAGATAGCCTCTCCACCCAACCAGTGGTACCCCACAAGCCGTTCAAGGGAAACACCTTTATGCGAGATCAGTTCAGGCATGGACTGACCAAATATGGAATAGATTAAAAACACCGAACTCACTATCACCAATGGTAAACCCAAGGCTCTGCGAGTAGCTTCTAGCAACAAGGCCACACCAACCACACCGATGATCATTTCAAGGGGCCAGTCGATACCCAGCCAGCTCACACTGAGCAACATACCATGACGTTCAACAATATTGGCATAAGCCAAGGGTACGTATAAGGTGACCGCCACGGCCAGTAATGCCAACAGCAAGTCCCACTTAGCAACATAATTACGCCTACTGTGGCTTTTCCTTGCGCCATATAGCAAAAAACACAAGGACATGGCGAACGCAAGATGAATAGCCCGCTTCGGCACATCAATTAAGATGCCCCAACCTAAACTGAAGGGTAAAGGTGACGCTATCCACAATTGAAATAGGCACCAAGACAAAGCTATTACAGAGACGAGTATAGCCCATGACCCTTTTAGAGGTTTGGATTTGAACTCGATCTCTTCAGCCAATAACTGAGGATCAGAAGTCATGAGGAGGACTCAAATTTGGTAATTGAAATCCTAGGCTGAAGGCCCATAAGCCCACAGCCCAAGCATGGGTGGTTACATCCAACCCTGTTCTTTATAATACCGCACTGCACCTTCGTGCAACGGCGCACTCAAACCATCACTAATCATCTGATCATGGGTGAGGTTAGCAAATGCAGGATGAAGTTTGCGGAAATCCTCTATGTTCTCAAACACCGCTCGCACTAATTCATACACTACATCGGCAGACACCTTAGCAGAACTAACAAAAGTCGCTTTTACACCAAAGGTAGTGACATCTTGGCTACTGGTTTTGTAGGTACCCGCTGGGATGGTAGCAAACGCATAAAAAGGGTTACTATTAACCAACCCTTTTTCAACATCACTATTCAAGTTAATAATACGCGCATCACAGCCATCAGTTGCAATGGAAACACCAGCGTTAGGCACACCCACAGTATAACCATAGGCATCAATTTTGCCATCACACAAAGCTTTGGACTGTTCAGAAGAAGTCAATTCAGTGGCAATTTTAAAATCACTGCTACTGATGCCATGAGCCGTCATTAAGACTTCCATAGTACCCCTTTGACCGGAGCCTGGGTTACCAATATTTACTCGTTTTCCAGCTAAATCTCCCCAGCTATTAATGCCAGAGTCTTTACCAACAATAATATGGAAAGGCTCAGGATGAACTGAGAACACTGCCCTTAAGTCACTTTGCTTTTTACCTTCCCATTTACTGCTACCATTAGAGGCATGATACTGCCAATCAGATTGGGCAACACCGAAATCTAATTCACCTTCACCAATTTGGCCAATGTTGTAGTTGGAACCACCCGTGGATGGGGCAGCACAGCGAATACCATGCTTGCGACCACTCTTACGGCCTTCTGCGGCTTCTTTGTGCACCATACGGCAAATAGAGTTACCTACCACAAAGTAAACTCCTGTGGGGCCACCAGTACCAATAGAAATAAAGGTATTAGCTGCCTGGGTTAGCGGAGACGTTAAGCTGATAACCGAAAGAGCCGCACCAACCACAGCACCAATGGTAATTTTTTTTATTGATTTCATGACGTATTCCTTGTACAGATGATTCACTCGCACCCATCTGCTCATGCTTATGAGTGTTGCGAAACCCCATTATGCAACCTTTTTTGCATTTAGCAACAAAAAAGGAATTATATTTGCTTTTGTGTTGGCCTTGATTGAGCGATAATCCCAACAGCGTTTTAACTAGGAGTATTTTAAGGCATGAATCAATCATCCATACTGCCAGCAGCAGATCTTCTGGAACTTAGGAAAGTGATCGCTGCCATTGCCGCCAAACAGAGTGCAATTAAACTTGGGCAACGCTCCTATGCTGTCTTGCTAGATCTAGCAAACAGTCCAGATACTGCAGCCCATAGTTCCATTAATCAACTGGCTTCCAATTTTGGAGTGAGTGCATCCACCCTAACTCGGCTCGCCACGCGGTTAGGGTATAGTGGCTTTAATGCCCTTCAAAACATCTTCCGTCAACATTTGGCAGAGCCACACTTCTACAGTGAACGAGCCCATCAATCTCAGGATCAAGAGTCCGATTCATTGGTGCAAGTTGCCCAAGAGGAAATCGCTAACATTCAACAAATGATGTCACAGGTATCTACAGAACAATGGCAGCAAGCCTTAGAATTGTTGCAAAACGCGCGCCATGTACGCACTTTTGCGCAGCGTCAGTTTTACTCAACTGCAACATTTTTCTCCTATTGCTTAGGACTTTTACGAGATGGTGTTGGAGTCTTAGGAGACTCAGGCCACGGTGTACCCCATGGTCTGGCACAATTGAACCAGCAAGATCTATTAATTGTATTTGGCAGCCACCCATACAGCCGTATTGCTGTGGATTGTTGCCGCCAAGCCAGGGCTATGGAAATCCCCACCATGGTCTTTACGGACACCCATGGAGCGCCATTGAGTAGTGATGCTAGCTGCCTATTTACCATACCTACAAGTGGTAGCTTTTTTAGCAACAGCACCGCGGCCTGGGTGGTACTCATTGAAGCTATACTCACTGCCTATGCACGCCGTTTGGGTCCAGATGCCATTAAAACCTTAGAACAACGAGAGCAAGTGTTTGAGCAGATGCAGGTTGCTTACTCATGACACGTAAAACTCCCTTGAGCATCAAGCAAATTCATCACTTAGTAGTTGAGAAAAAAACACACCCTCTCGCCCTAATTACTGACGCCTACAGTAAATTGCACCAACATCAACCCCAACTGCAAGCTTTTAGATCCATTGGAAAGCCACCGCCTTCAGTCCCTCAGGGGTTATTGGCAGGCGTCAGCGTATCCGTTAAAGACCTTTATGCTGTGACCGGCTTTGACACTTATGCAGGCTCACCTTTGGCATTACACGAATTTAATCACTCAGGCACCTTGGTTAAACGCCTAACTGATGCCGGTGCGCATGTTTGTGGTAAAACCCATACCGTAGAATTTGCCTTTGGTGGACTCGGTACCAACCCTCATTGGCCTGTGCCAGTTAACCCATTCGATACTAAACAACATCGGGTACCTGGCGGCTCTAGCTCAGGCGCCCCTGTGTCATTGTGGATGGGTGCCTGCCAACTGGCTTTAGGTTCAGACACCTCAGGCTCAGTGCGTGTTCCAGCGGCATTTTGTGGTACATTTGGCCTTAAAACAAGCGTTGGAAGGTGGGAGAAAGACGGTATTGTACCGCTGTCACCCAGCGTTGATACGGCTGGCCTTCTGGCCTTAAGTGCTGCCGATGCACTCTGGGGTTTTGCGGTGCTCGACCCAGCCACCAGTAATAATCCAAAGGCATTTATTGAGCAAAACACACTTACAAAAAAATCCATTCGAGGCGCTCGCATTGGTGTCATCACGGCACTATTTGAGGACTGTGAGGGTGGCATCGATAAACGGGTATTATCCGCCTTAGAGCAACTCGAAGCTGTTGGAGCAATTTTAGTAGAATTGGATTGGCCTTACCTAGAAGAAACTTACCAGCTGTTCCTGCAAGGTGGTTTCTCGGCGCTAGAGTTCCCAGCATTCATCAAAACTGAAGATCGCAAACCATGGTTTGATCAATTGGCGCCAAGCACAAAAATGCGTTTTGCCCACCTTACAGACGCGGACATGGCGGACGCACCAGCCCAAATCGCAGCCAAAAATGCGCTCATAAAAACGTTTAATCAAGCCGCAGAAGTGGTGCTAAAACGTGTCGATTTTGCTGTGTGCCCTACTTGCCCTATAAGTGCACCAACCTTGGCCTATGTTGAAACCAATATGGAACATTATAAAGAGCGAAACTTCAAAGCCCTACGCAATACTCAAGTGGCCAATTTACAACACCTCTGTGCAGCGACATTGCCGTGCGGATTGGATGATTATGATATGCCGTTGGGCTTACAAATTATAATGGGCCACGGCCAAGATCAACAGCTCATGCAGTGGAGCTGCACGGTGGAATCTATTATTGGTGATGCACAGCATCACTACAATTAAGCCATGTCGATGATCAAAACAGCCGGTCTTCAAGCCTATACTCTGCTCGCCGTTCAAGGGGCTGTGTGGGGTTCATCTTTTCAGGCTATAAAGTATGCCTTAGAGGGATTTGGGCCTATCAGCATTGCTGCTGGGCGCATACTTATTGCTGCTTTAGTGCTATTAGCCTACGCCTTAATGCAAGGGGACCGATTACCTCGATCTGCTTCTATATGGATGAGCTTTTTGCTGATTGGTTTCTTCAACTGTGCCCTGCCATTTTTCCTAATTCCTTGGGGGGAGCAATCATTAGACTCTGGTAGAGCGGCAATTTTTATGGCCACAGGCCCCTTAATTGCAATCCTTCTAGCCCACTTTACCAGTGCCAACGAACACATAACCCGTTATAAGGCAGTAGGTTTTATACTTGGGTTTATTGGCGTGTTGTATGTCATTGGGTTTGACACTTTTAGCACAGGGGTGGGAGACTTATTACCTCAGTTAGCAATTATTGTTGCCGCAGCATCCTACGTTATTTCAGGCGCCATGGTTAAACGGGTTAAAGGCATGAGTAGTGCCATGTTGTCTGCAGGCGTTCTTTTGGGAGGCTGCCTTATTACCCTGCCCGCAAGCCTGCTGTTAGAAAACCCCCTAGCCAGCAGAGAGAGCATACCTGATTCAGCAATCATTGCTCTGGTGTATTTGGGTTTAATACCCACAGGCGCTGCTTTTTTTGTGCGCTTTTACTTGATCAGAATGTACGGCTACACCTTCGTTGCCCAAGTGGGGTATCTAGTGCCCTTATTCAGTGTTTTGTTTGGTGTTGTATTGCTGGGTGAAACTCTGACCGAAGCCATGGTGTTTGGATTACTGCTCATTCTGGGTGGTATTGTACTGAGCCGCAGAGGCAATAAAGCTACTGAATCATAGACTTTAGCTTACAAACAATAAGTCATTACTGGCTCGCCTAGCACTTCCATGCGTGGCTCAATACCAAGTCCCGGAGTCTCTGGCGCAGTCACCCAACCATCATGTCGCTTAAAAGCACCCTTGTCGGTGGCGTCCGCTGTGGTAATAGTTACCATGTCTCGGGTATCAAGTATGCAGCGTAATAGGTGCGCAGGTATGGTTTGTCCTAAGTGGGCAATAGCTGCAAAAGCAATATCAGAACCCACGGTGTCTTGCACACTGAGACTATAGCCTGCGCTTATGCACATATCACGTTGGCGGCGACAAGGCGTTAAACCGCCATTTTTCGATATTTTGAGGCCTACACCTTCGGCCCCATCTTCACTAATGAGTTGAGCCACAGAGGCATCGTTGTTGGCTAGTTCATCCCACACCATTGGAATATCCGTACGCCGCCGCAAGGACATATGTTCCCGCCAAGTGGCGCAAGGTGCTTCAAGCACAATATCTGCATGGCGAGGTAACAGACGTAAGAACCGCAACGCAGTTTCTACGGTTAGACCACCATTGGCATCCACTAAGAAATATTCCCCCGCTTGGCGGTCAGCCAAACATGCCATTACCCTCTCCGCATCTAATTGCGGGTCTTCACCAATTTTAATAGAATGACCACGGTAACCTTGCAGCCGATGGGCTTGCACTCGTTTGCGCATGGCTTCTGGAGTGCCTGCATAGACAGACGATATTACGCCCATGGGCTGGAGAGTACGCCCGCCTAATAAGTCACATACAGGCATACCTACCGCTTTGCCAAACAAATCCCAGCAGGCAACATCTATAGCAGTTTTAGCGTGTCCGTGCCCAACCAACGCCCCATCCATAACATCATAAACTCGGTCTACTCGGCGTGGATCAAGGCCTAATATAGCCGGCGTTATTTCTGCGATGCCTGCCCTTACACCTAGTGCGTGGGCAGCAACATAAGTGGCGCCAAAGGGTGTGCTTTCACCAAAGCCAGTGAGGCCTGTGTCGCTGGTAAGCCGCACTATAGTAGCATCAAAATTAGCATATTCTCTGCCACCTGAGAGACGATAGATGCCCCCTGAATAAGGTAGATCCACTTGGTAAACATCAACTTGGCTTATTTTCACGGGCTTACCTTTTATTATTATGCAGTACTTAAGCAGCCCAACTTACGACTCAGGAATGAGCACTAACTTACCTGTAAACCCTTTATTCAAGAAGTCTGTTTGGGCTTTGTGAATTTGTTTAAGTGGGTAGCTTTGAGCCACCACTGGGCGAATTTCTTCTGCTTCGATATAGCTCACCAAGTTGCTAAATACAATGTGATCTTGAAACGTACAGCCAAAGAAAGTGAGGTCTTTTAAATATAACGTACGAACATCCAATTCAACCATAGGTCCAGCGATGGCTCCAGAGGTGGCATAGCGGCCACCCCGACGCAATACGTCGAGCAGTTGAGGCCAGTCTGGACCAGCCACCAAATCTACAACTAAATCTACTTCATCAGCGCCAATAGCAGCAACAAGGTCAACACCCCTAGGGACTAGCTGATCAGCTCCTAACGCTTTTACGTCATCATGTTTGGTCACGCCAGCAACGGCAATCACATATGCACCACGACGCTTTGCTAACTGCACTGCAGCAGAACCCACACCACCAGAAGCACCTGTGATTAATACCCGTTCTCCAGACTTTAAACTGGCCCTATGGAGCATGTTTTCAGCAGTAGAATATGCGCAAGGAATAGATGCCAATTCAACATCACTCCAAGGTGTATTTACCGCATATGCTTCATCGCTCAGGGCACAGGTATATTGCGCAAAACCACCATCATATTCAGACCCAAAGGTTACACAATCAAAGCGTTTTTTGGTCTGCGGATCTTGCTGCATAGTACGTACAAGAACGCGTTCACCTATACGCTCTGCATTAACACCTGATCCTACAGAAACCACTTCGCCACACACGTCTGCCCCTTGGATACGCGGCAACTGTAATGCGCTACCCGACCATGTGGCAGTGGTAGCATCAAGTTCATCATAACCTTGATCGGCACCGCTGTTGGTATCGCCAGTGACTTGTTTTGAGTACCAACCAATACGAGTATTAATGTCAGTATTATTTACCCCGGCTGCCAACACTTTCAGTAGCACCTCACCGTCTTTAGGTTGGGGGGTAGGAATATCATGACGATACACCAGCTGATCTAAGCCGCCATGGCCAATCAGGTGCACACCAGACATTGTGGTTGGTAGTTGGTTATTAGTAGGGTTCATAAGGTTTTGCTGTAACGATGGCAAGTGCCATGAATCTAGCAGTTTGATGCACGCCACACAAGCGACTTTTGAGCTGACAGTGATGAACGCTATTATGGTCAAGTATTGACCTGTTCTTTTATTTAGAATAGTTTAATACATTATTAATTGCCTTTAAATTAATCGCCTATAAAAAGGGCAGCACACCATGATCACACTCCTTACTCAGCCCCTTACCTATGGACTGAAAAACAATTCTCCTCAGCTTTTTCAGTGGCTACTACAAGTATTTTTTGTGGGGCTCATGTTGGGCACTACTCGTATAGTCATTACGCCACTAGCCGAGCAAGAATTTGGCTTAGCTAAAGATTCACTTTTACTACTCAGTACCTTTGTTATTGCCTTTGGTGTGGTTAAAGGTTGCATGAATTTTGTAGCTGGGTATTGGGCTGAGAAAATTGGTCGCAAACCTGTTCATCTTGCAGGTTGGCTTATTGCCTTGCCTATTCCGGTATTATTTTATTTTGCCCAATCGTGGGCCTGGGTAGTATTTGCCACTGTGCTTTTGGGTATCAACCAAGGCCTCACTTGGTCTATGAGTCAAACGGCCAAACTGGATATTACCGCAGCCGATGAACGCGGCCTCACCATCGGTTTGAATGAATTTGCAGGCTATACTGGTGTTGCTCTAGGTGGGTTAGCGAGCGCTTACATCAGCCAGTGGTTAGGACTCAAAACGGGTTTGTTAGTATTTGGCTTTGTAATCATTAGCCTTGCCTTTATCCTCACATGGTTAAACATTGTCGAAACCCGCCCATGGGCTTTGTATCAAACACAACACGAGGCGCCAACAACTGCCACGCAAACCGTGTCAACATGGTCTGTATTTAAGCGGATGAGTTGGAGCGATTCGCGGCTACTAGCGATTACCCAAGCAGGCTGCGTTGAAAAATTTGTTGACGCATTGGTGTGGATTGTATATCCCATCTACTTGTATCAAAAGACTCAAGATTTGCCATTAACGGGGTGGATTATTTCGATATATGGATTAGTTTGGGGCGCTAGCCAATTACTCACTGGGCATTGGTCTGACAAGTATGGCCGCCAACGACTTAACGTTACGGGAATGGCGCTAACTACAATTGGCGTACTCGTAATGCCCCTCAACGAAACGGTCTTGTGGTGGAGCTTCAGCTCCGCCCTTACGGGTTTAGGGATGGCTTTACTCTACCCTAATTTAGCCGCTGCCATTGCAGACTTTTCGCAACCCCAATGGCGCGCTACTGCCATTGGTATTTATCGATTTTGGCGCGACTTGGGTTATGCAATTGGCGCTTTATTATTAGGCCTAGCAGCTTATTTAACTCAAGACCTAACGGTAGCCTTCTGGGTTGTAGGAGGTTGCATGGCTATGTCTACCGCTTGGTTGGCAGCCAAAGGCTAAAACACAATTATAAATATTCCTGTCTATGTATCATCGGTAGAACTTAGAGACTGCGATGTCGACCATGATCACGACTCTCATGATGACCATAACAATGAGTCTTGCTATACAGTGTATTGGGGTATTTCGCCTACTTCTATAACACGCTTTAAAAAGGTTATGATGCCTCTTAAGTGAACCTATAACAGAAAAACATGCAACATCAGAAAAACATCCAACGAGAGCTTGCTAGCCTACGCCAACATCTAGTTTCGCTACTACAACTAGCCAGTAATCTAGATTCTGCTGGACTGAGCACCGTACATACAGTGATAGAACGATTGGGTTCCCGCAGTGATGTTGGCCGGCAAGCTCACCGAGCCAACCCTTTGTCTGATTTGTTACCTCAAATAAAGCGAGCCAATGGAATTTTACCTGAACCCTGCCAAAATATGGTTAACAGCATAATAGACCTAGCTGATAATCTGCCTTGGTACCAAAGGCCTGTGGCTAATAATCCAAGCTTCATGGAGAGCCATGTAAACGCTCAAATAATAGGCCCAGAAGGCATAGAAGTGCGGCACGATTTAATTGTAGGCGTGACTTTAATGCGCCCCGATATAGACTACCCCGACCACCAGCACGAACCAGAAGAAATATACGTTGTCTTGAGTGATGGCAGATGGCGCCAAGCCAGTGGCGATTGGCATACACCAGGCCTAGGTGGCTTAGTGCATAACCCTAGTGATGTAATGCACGGCATGAAATCCCTTAGTACGCCTTTGGTTGCACTTTGGTGTTTACCGCTAGATAAACCCTTTACGCCTTTTAGCGCAGCTATTAGCTCTTCTGCTAGATAGTCTTTGCCAACTTTTTAGCAGCACTTATAAAGTAGTCAACATCAGTTTCGTTAGTGGCAAAGCTGGTCACTAGGCGAACTATATTTTCACCCCACCTATCGCTGTAAAAATAAAAGCCTTGCTCAAGTAAACCGTCAATCATTACCTTGGGCAGCTTACAAAAAAACATATTTGAAGCCGTCTTCCCTTGCATCTCTACACCCTCAATAGTGCGAAAACCTTGATCCAACCGCAGCGCCATTGCGTTGGCATGGCGGGCGTTATTAAGCCACAAATCCTGCTTAAAGTAGGCGTCTAGCTGCGCAGACATCAAGTACATTTTAGACATTAAATGACCAGATCGCTTGCGCCTCCATGCCATTTCTTGTGCTAATTCCTGGTCAAACAGTACAATTGCTTCCACTGCTAAAGTGCCGTTCTTGGTCGCCCCAAAAGATAACACGTCAACACCAGCTTGCCATGTCATGGCTGCAGGAGAACAATCCAAAGCGACCAATGCATTGGTAAAACGAGCGCCATCCATATGAAACTTTAAGCCATTGTCTCTGCAGATCCGCCCGATGTTAGACAACTCTTCTAGGCTATAAACGCTGCCTGTTTCCGTAGTTTGGCTCACACTCACCACAGAGGTTTGTACCGAATGCACATCAGCGATATTTGGTGTTGCCTTGAGTGCCAATGTTTTAGGGCAAAGCTTACTATGGTCTCCATCTATGAAAACCAACTTAGCACCGTGAGTGAAAAATTCTGGGGCACCACATTCATCAACATTGATATGGCTATGGGGGTGACAAAGTACGGCACCCCATGGCGGTGTCAACACACTCAGAGCCAAGGCGTTGGCGGCCGTGCCCGTAGCTACTAAAAACACGCTAACAGGACACTCAAAAATTTCTGCAAGGGCCTTCTCCACCTGCTCGCTATAGTGATCTTTACCATAGGGTTTTTGGATAGCTATGCCAGCGTCCATAATTGCCTGTAACACCGCTGGTGCTGCACCTACTGTGTTATCACTGGAAAATACTTTATTAATCATTACTTGGTCCTTACTGGGGGCCATTGCTACTCTCCATTAATTTGACCCCTGTGCCACTAGTTGCCATAAGGCACTAACCAAGGGTTTTTTAAGGTTCTTTTTAAGGGCAACCAAACCTACATCATAGGCTTCAAGTTGCGGTTTCACGTCTAATATTTGAATTCGCTCAATGGTAGGGCTGTTATCCAGAACGATCTTTGGCACTACGCCAATACCTAAGCCGAGGCTTACCATAATGACAATAGCTTCATTACCTGCCACTTGAGCGTAGATTTTTGGGGTTACATCCATAGCCCTAAACCAGGCGTCCGTGCGCTGACGAGACAAACCACCTTCTGCCAAGATCATGGGCACTTGAGACCATTCTTTAGGACTGGTTGGAGTGATTAAAGGTTGTTCTAGGTTACTTTGATCTTTGGGTGCGATAAAGACTAAGGGGGATATGGTAATCGGTTTAAAAGCCAACTCTCTGGGTAAGTTTTTTGGCCTAGCAACGATGGCTAGGTCCTCTTCACTAGAAATAACATGAGCAATGCCTTGGTCTGGATCACCAGTGTGGAGTTTGATTTCTATGTTCGGGTGATCTTGGCGAAAACGCTGAAACAGGTCAAACAACAAACTATACACTGCCGTAACAGAGCAATATAAACTTACTTCACCTTGGAGTTGTCCATGGGCATCTTGTACTTGGTTACGAATAGCATCCCATTCTCCTACTGCTGAGCGGGCATAGCTCACAAAGGTTTGGCCTTCTGAAGTGAGTTGCACGCTGCGGTTGTCTCGGTTGAACAATGGCGCCCCTAGCCCTTCTTCTAATTGCCTTATATTGCGAGATAACGCAGACAAACTAATGTGGCACGCTGCACTGGCTTTACCAAAGTGTAAGTTCTCTGTCAGGGCCAAGAAGTGCTTGAGGTGTTTTATGTCCATAAACTAGACTCTAGCATAGTTTCAAAACAATATTGCTATATATGGCTCACTATGTAGCATATATATCAATTTACGAAAACATCAACAAAGCGTATTATGATGCCAGCTTCACCAGACTCAAATTATTGATCTTACAACCACAGGGTTTCCCCATGTCTAATAACTACTTTAATACCTTGCCTTTGCGCGAGCAGCTTGAACAACTAGCCAAGTGCCGTTTTATGCACATGAATGAATTCACTGACGGGGTAAATGCCCTAAAAGGCAAAAAAATGGTCATCATTGGTTGTGGTGCCCAAGGCCTTAACCAAGGCTTAAACCTACGTGACAGCGGCTTAGACGTATCTTACACCCTGCGCCAATCAGCTATCGATGAGAAGCGTCAGTCTTTTAAGAACGCTTCTGAGAACGGCTTTACCGTAGGCACCTACGAAGAACTCATCCCCACTGCAGATATAGTACTTAACCTTACTCCAGACAAGCAGCACACCCCTGTGGTTACTGCAGTTATGCCGCTAATGAAGCAAGGCGCATGTTTGTCTTACTCACATGGTTTTAACATTGTTGAAGAAGGCATGCAGGTCCGTGACGATCTAACCGTCATCATGGTTGCACCTAAGTGCCCAGGTTCTGAAGTGCGTGCTGAATACGTGCGGGGTTTTGGCGTACCCACCTTGATCGCTGTGCACGAAAACAACGATCCACAAGGCCATGGTTTAGCTCTAGCTAAAGCCTACGCCGTAGGTACTGGCGGTCATAAGGCTGGCGTATTGATGTCGTCTTTTATTGCTGAAGTAAAGTCTGACCTTATGGGTGAACAAACCATCCTTTGTGGCATGCTACAAACAGGATCTTTATTGTGCTTTGACAAGATGATCGACAAGGGTGTGGATGCAGGCTATGCCTCTAAGCTAATCCAATACGGTTGGGAAACCATTACTGAAGCGCTGAAGTACGGCGGCGTAACTAACATGCTAGACCGTCTTTCTAACCCGGCTAAGATCAAGGCTTTTGACCTTTCTGAAGAATTGAAAGTAATCATGCGCCCTTTGTACAACAAGCACCAAGACGATATTATCAACGGCACTTTCTCTCGCACCATGATGGCAGACTGGGCCAACGATGATATTAATCTACTGGGCTGGCGTGCAGAAACAGGCGAAACTGCTTTTGAAAAGACCGTAGCTGGTGACGTGGAAATCTCTGAGCAAGAATACTTCGACCACGGCATTTTAATGGTAGCCATGGTTAAAGCTGGTGTAGAGCTAGCCTTTGAAACTATGACTGCCGCAGGTATCATTGCAGATTCTGCTTACTACGAGTCGTTGCATGAAACACCGCTGATCGCTAATACCATTGCCCGTAAGAAGTTGTACGAAATGAACGCCACTATCTCTGATACTGCAGAATATGGCTGTTACTTGTACAACCACGCCTGCTTGCCTTTATTGAATGATTTCATGAAAGACATCGACACAGACGTGATTGGCCGTGGCCTTAGTAGCGATGACAATGGCGTAGATAACGCCCGTTTAATCGAAGTAAACGAAGCCCTGCGTAGCCACCCTGTAGAAGCCATTGGCGCAACTTTGCGCGGCCACATGGCAGACATGAAGAAGATCATCTAAGCGAGATTCTTTATGATCCAGCTGCATAATTTGGCCGTAGAGTTTGATGAAGGTTTTCAACTTAAACACATTAATTGGCAAATTGAGCAGCACCAGCATTGGCTGATTACTGGCGCAAATGGCGCGGGTAAATCTGCCCTCGCCGCCGTGTTAGCTGGCTATGGAGAAATCCTAGCTGGCAACACTAGTGGCCTTCCTTGCAATATTGGTTGGGTGTCCTTTGAGGCCCAAGCTGAGCTAATTCAAGCCGAACTGAAAAAAGATGATGCCGACATCCTCGACGTCATAAGCCTCGGTACCCCTGTGCGCGAAATTATCTTTACCGCGGAAATAGATACAACTGTTGCACAGGGTTTAATTCACAAGTTCGAGTTAAATTATATACTCGATCGCGCCTTCCGAAAGTTATCAACAGGAGAATCTCGAAAAGTCATACTCATTAGGGCCTTGTCTTGTCATGCAGACCTGTTGATTTTAGACGAGCCCTTTGATGGCCTCGATAGCACCGCTCATACGCTGCTGCAACACCACCTTGCCGAAGTAGTACAACACACCCCAGTGGTTATGGTACTCAATCGTTTTGACGAAATTCCAGAGTTTATTAGTCACATTGCTTATATGGAGCAAGGCGAACTACGTCATCAAGTGAAGCGAGAAGACACTCAGGCTTATGCTGAGCTATACCAACTGTTACACCTTAAGACCACAGACTTGCAAGTTCCCGTTGCGGATACAGATAATGTAATCCCAGCGTTAGATCCACAACAACCCCTTGTGAAACTTAGCAACATTTGTATCAAGCACACCGACATGGTGTTGCTTAATGATCTCAATTGGAGCATAGAACCGAATCAAAATTGGCAACTCAGCGGCCCTAACGGCAGTGGTAAAACGGCGCTTTTGTCACTCATCACCGGTGACCACCCCCAGTGCTATACCAACGATATTTTTGTGTTTGGTTACCAAAGGGGCAATGGCGAAAGCATATGGCAGATTAAACAGTACATAGGTTACGTCTCCACTGCTTTGCAGTGGGAATACCGCGTGGGTACCAGCTTACGCAATGTCATCATTTCTGGTTTTTACGATTCCATCGGCTTGTATAGTAGAAGTAGCGACCGGCAAAAACAAATTGCCGATCAATGGTTAGCTTTATTAGGCATGCCAAACCGAGGCGACCAGCCTTTTAATAAGCTGTCTTATGGTGACCAGCGCCTGCTACTGATCGCTAGAGCTATGGTTAAGCACCCACCACTGTTAATTCTAGATGAACCTTGTTTGGGTCTAGACGATATCAATCGTCAGCTGGTTTTAGCCTTGATCGAAAAAATCTGCGCAGCTAGGGAAACTTCTGTCATTTACGTCAATCATCACGCACAAGATCGCATTGCCGGTATCGATAACTATTTAGCTTTAGAAAAATCTTCTGACAATTGTTAATTGTCTCGCATGGCAACCTATCATCGGGTAAAGTTCAGCTCTAAGTAATTCATATTCAAGGATTAGTAATGAAGAGCTGGTTTTTGCTATTTTTAGCCGTAATATTTGAAGTAGTCGGCACCTCAGCGATTAAGCAGTCTGCGGGGTTTACCAAGTTCTTGCCTTCTTTAGCAGTTGCTGTATGTTTTGTGGTGTCGTTTTATCTATTAACGTTCTCCCTCAAAGTACTGCCTATTGGCGTAGTCTATGCCGTGTGGTCAGGCATGGGGATCGTACTTATTTCGGTCATTGGCCATTGGTTCTTTAACGAGCGCCTCGATACGCCTGCCATCATCGGCGTCACCTGTATTCTTTCGGGCGTCATCATTATGCAAGTATTTTCTAAGGCCGTGGCTCACTAGATAAATCAGCAATAGGACTTCCTTATGCCAAAAGTGGGTATGCCAGAAATTAGACGTCCGCAGCTTATCAGAGCCACCATGGAAGTCATCAATCAAGTAGGCTTTCTCAATGCTTCGGTCGCCAAAATTGGCCAGCAAGCTGGTATTTCCCCAAGCATCATTAATCACTATTTTGATGGCAAAAGTGGCCTAGTAGAAGCCACTATGCGCAGCATTTTGAAAGACCTTTCAACGGGCATAAACTTACGTTTAGCTAAAGTACCCAAAGACGATATGATGGGACGCATAGAAGCCATAGTGGGGGAGAATTTTAGCCCCCACCAGAAAGACGAAGCGGTAGTGAAGACTTGGCTAGCCTTCTGGGCTCAAGCCATGCACGACCCTGCGTTAAATCGCTTACAGCGGGTTAATGAAAAACGCTTACTGTCGTACCTCAGATTTGAATTAAAGTGCCGTATGCCCCATCAACAAGCACAGATGGTAGCGACAAGTATAGCTGCGCTCATTGACGGAATTTGGCTGCGAAGTGCTCTTAATCCACAGGGCATAGATTCAAACCTAGCCCGTCAAGTGATTACAGATTATTTGTCTTTGTACCTAAAGACAGAGTCTTAGCGATTCACGTCATAACATAGGTCATTAAACACTTTTCTGCCGCTTCTAACGCACCTTCAACTAAGCCACCAAATACCTCTGCTGCTTCAGCAGGCAAGAACATAGACCGGCCATGCCATGCATGTTCCAATGCCACTGGTACACTTAACTGCGAATACACTTGCTAACGACTCAAATTATACAAGGCCCAGAATTCATCAACCCGTGCACCGTCATAATGATCTGTGTATTCTTTTGGCAACAGTTGCAGGTCTCCATGGGTAGCCGGATGACAAATGATTTCAGTAGGCTGAGTAAGTTTAGCTAACTGCCGTTGCCATTGATTACGCAACATAAACTGTTTACGCCTTGGGTATCTAAAGGGAAGGTAGGTCAAACCGGCCCGTTGCACAGCACGCTTTGCTCTGAGGGAAAACCAACACAGTAAAAACTGAGGCTTACCCAATAAACTCCAATCGAGTACCAGCCTAGTGTGGCCTAGACCTAAGTTTTTGGCTTGTGGTGCGATACGGTCAATAATGCCGGGTAACAAGTGCACATGGTGATGGGAATCAAAATAGCTTAGCACCACCCCCTGCTGCTGTAACGCCTTCACTTGCAGGGTGAACTCTTCCTCAATGTCCTTGAGTAATGGCGCTGAAAGAGTGCGACAACCAAACCAACTCTGTTTAATTAAACGTAACAAAGGTGCAGTTTGTGCCAGGCCATCCATATGATGATGGCCAGTTTTTTGACCTAAAAGCACACCGTTAGTTAAGTTAAAGTGCAGGCCTAGCTGAATGCCAGTTACAGCTTTTAATTCATCAAGCAAATATTCTTTATGTAAGCTATTCGCCATAATAGACACACGTTTAATAACACCTAGCTGTGCCAGCTTAAGCATACCTTCGTTAACGGCTGGAGAAATACCCCAGTCATCGGAGGTAATTTGCAGTAATTCATTTTGGCTTTTACTCAGAGGTGATCGTGGCTGGTATTCACCACGATTTTTTTTGTATTTGAGGTGTATTAAGGATTTAGTGGAACGAATAAGCTCACCACCAAGACGCAGGGTAGATTGGTCATGGTCGTGTATTAGGGTCACTGGAATAGACGCCACCTTGTCACCTTGCCCTTGAGCCAATAAAAACATTTCTATATCGTAAGAGAAACCGTGACAGGTAAGGTGACAAAAAAGCTTGGTAGCAAACTCTCGTGTCATAAGTTTTATGCCACACTGGGTGTCCGATTGTTGAATACCAAATAACAGTCTAACTACTTGATTATAGAATAGGCCAAAAACATGCCGTTTAAATAACGATGGCAAGAGCTTTGTGGGTAAATGGACGCGACTTTTTGCCAAACGACGGTTGCCCACCACCAAACTAGACCCTTCCCTCACAACCTCTTCAGCTTGGGATAAGAAGGCCAAATCAAACGGAAGATCTGCATCGATAAAGGCAATTAAGTTGTACTGAGATTTTAAAAAAGCAGATTGTAGCGCAGCACCCTTGCCTGATGGAGCTAAGTGTTGATGTAATACAACACGTGAGTCCTCAGAAAACTTCGCCTCTAACATGGCATGAGTTTTATGAACCTCGGTTAACTCACCATTAACACACACAACCACTTCAAACAGACCGTGCCAGTGCAGCTGCAAATAATCCAGCAACCTCTCTACCTTGTTTAGAATAAACCCACCACTGGCTTTGGCGGGAATGATAATGGATAGGTCTCGATTAACCATAGCTTGGCAGGTATCTCTTAGAATAAGCGCAGCTAAATATTGTAATACAACCACCTCCCCCTGTCGTGACTTTTCAAGAGGGTAACAGCAACTTGAAAAAATTATTCTTTTATTGGGTCAAGGGTGCGTACTGGTGTGCCAGTGCGTTGCTGATCTTGCCATTGATCTGCGATCCACACGTTGACATTGGATGGTGTTAACGGTGCTTTACCTAAAATTAAGTCAGCAGCTTTCTCCGCCACCATAATAGTAGGCGCGTTTAAGTTGCAGTTTGTTATCACTGGAAAGATGGAGGAATCCACTACCCTTAGACCTTCGACGCCACGTACTTTACACTCGCTGTCCAGCACTGCCATAACATCATCATCTGCACCCATTTTGCAGGTGCATGATGGATGGTAGGCACTTTCAACATTTTCTTTCACCCAAGCATCGATCTCATCATCAGTTTGCACTTTTACGCCTGGCTGAATTTCTTCACCTTTAAACGGATCTAGCGCTGGTTGATTAAGCAGTTCGCGGGTAAGGCGAATACAGTCACGCCAATCCTGCTGGTCTTGTGCTGTGCCAATGTAGTTAAACGATATTTCTGGTGCGTCACTTGCTTTGTTAGTCACAATACGGATATGACCACGGCTGCTTGGCTTATTAGGACCAACATGAACCTGATAACCATGGCCATCAAAGGCTGCATTACCGTCATAACGCATGGCTGCTGGTAAAAAGTGGTATTGAATGTTTGGCCACTTAAGACCTGCACGGGAGCGAATAAAACCACAGGATTCAAAATGGTTGGTTGCCCCCAATCCAGTTTTAGTGAGAAGCCAGCGAGCGCCAATTAAACCCATATTAAAATAATCAAGCTTGCTATTGAGGCTTATAGGTTGATTACAGCGGTACTGGAAGTAGACCTCCAAGTGATCTTGTAGGTTCTCACCAACACCTGGCAAATCGTGCAGCAAGGGTACCTGAGCATCTGCCAATACTTGGGCAGGGCCCACGCCAGACAATTGTAATAATTGTGGTGAGCCTATGGAACCCGCACTCAATATCACCTCTTTGCTGGCGTGTACTTGTTGCAGTTGTGCGCCTTGCAGGTATTCTATGCCCGTGGCGTGTTTACCATCAAACAACACCTTTTGAGCCGTCACCCTTTTCATTAAAGTGAGGTTGGGTCGCTTAAGGGCTCTGCGTAAGTGGGCATTACTGGTACTTGCACGTACACCATTTTTCACGGTCATGTGCATAGCACCAAAACCTTCTTGTTGCTCACCATTAAAGTCTTTAGTGTATGGGTACCCAGCTTCTTGGCCAGCATCGATAAACGCTTGATATAGTGGGTTGAGACGCATGTTATTGCCGCCACAAGTACCTACTGGGCCGCTACCTCCACGGTAATCGTCTTCACCACCTTGCCAAGTTTCCGCCTGCTTAAAATATGGCAAGCAATCAGCATAGTTCCAGCCCGTTGCACCCTGTTCTTGCCACTGCTCATAATCCATGGCATGACCACGCGCATACACCATACCGTTGATGGAGGATGAGCCCCCCAAAACCTTGCCACGGGGGCAATGCATTTCACGGCCATCTAGCCCAGGTTCTGCTTGGCTGTGGAATTGCCAAGCGTACTTTTCTGTATTCATGGGGTACGACAAGGCCGTGGGCATTTGAATAAAGATGCTTTTATCTGAGCCACCCGTTTCTAACAAGAGCACTTGGTGCTGGCCATTATGGCTCAGTCTGTTGGCCAATACGCAACCGGCGGAACCTGCGCCAACAATAATATAATCGTATTTCTTAGTCATCTTTAAGCATTCCTTAATAGGGGGATTCTAAATCGTCTAAACGAACAAAAACGCTTTTCACTTGAGTGTAATGGTGCAGTGTTTCTGGACCATTTTCCCTGCCAACACCCGATTGTTTGTAACCACCTACGGGCATTTCTGCAGGTGAATCACCCCAGCTGTTGATCCAACATATACCGGCTTGCATCTGATTAATAACTCGGTGAGCTCTACTAATGTCTTGGCTAAACACACCTGCGGCCAAACCATAATCTGAATCATTGGCGCGAGCGATAACTTCGTCTTCATCGGTGAACTTTAAAATGGACATCACTGGGCCAAATATTTCTTCTTTTACATGTACCATGTCATCTGTACAATCGGTAAATACAGTAGGTTCAACAAAGTACCCATCCTTAGTAGCTGCAGACTGGTGACGATGGCCACCACAGGCCAAACGAGCACTGGTTAGTTTGGCTCCTTCAATGTAGCCCAACACTTTTTCAAGGTGTTCCGCGCTAATCAACGCACCCATTTGAGTGTCTAAATCTAGCGGATCACCTAGCTTAATAGTATTAGCGCGTTGAACCACTTTGGCGATAAACTCATCATATACACCGGCTTGCACAAACACTCGCGTGCCATTGGTGCACACTTCACCTTGGGTATAGAAATTAGCCAACATAGCACCCGCTACAGCATTGTCTAACTTGGCATCATCAAACACCAACATGGGTGACTTGCCGCCTAACTCCATGGTCACCTGTTTAAGGTTGGATGCGGAGTCCACCATGATTTTTTTGCCAGTACCAGACTCTCCAGTGAAGGACACTTTAACAATGTCCTTATGGGCAGTGAGCATTTGGCCTACACGGTAATCACCTTGAACAACGTTAAACACGCCATCAGGTAAACCTGCTTCAGTAAAGATTTCCGCTAATTTCATGACGCTCAAAGGGGTTTCTTCCGAAGGTTTAAATATCATGGCGTTACCTGCAGCTAGGCAAGGCCCTGACTTCCAACACGCAATTTGGATGGGGTAGTTCCATGCCCCAATACCCGCGCACACACCTAGAGGCTCACGGCGTGACATGAAAAAAGCATCTTTACCTAAGTCTTGCTGCGTGCCTTGCATACCACTAATGAGGCCCGCGTAATATTCAATCACATCGGCACCCGATGCAATATCTACACAATTAGCTTCTTGCAACGGTTTACCGGTATCTAATACCTCTAGCTCTGCAAGCGCATCATTACGTTCACGTAATATTTGCGCAGCCTTTTGCAAGATACGTGCGCGCTCAACGGGCATCATGGCAGACCAAATAGCAAAACCGGCTTGCGAAGACACCACTGCGGCATCCACATCTGCCTGGCTAGCTCGGTCTATGGTAGCTAATGACTGACCCGTGGCAGGGTTGATGCTAGTAAAGGTTTCATTGGAAGTTGCACTCTTATGAGCACCGTTGATATAGAGGTGTGTGTGTTGCATAGGATTAAGCCAAAGAGGTTAATTTCATTTTTATTGAATGATTGTTCGATAAAGATTTTACCTGAATGCATTACAATGTCAATAACAGGGAACTGGACGAAAAGCTGTGCAGACAAGTAAACTGCTACTTACTGACCTAGACATAACCATTCGAGAATAAACATGCTCAATTTTTTAATAAAAAGTATTAAATGGACAACCATTAGCGTGATTATTTTAGCCGTTGCTTTGGCTTTATTAATTTGGAGCATCACCTTTCACCCTGCCGCATTACAAAAAGAAGTGGTAGTTAACCAAGTCGGTGCACCGGTTTTGGAATCTGGCCAGCAGGTAAAGATTCTTAGTTGGAACTTGCAGTACATGTCTGGTAAGAATTATGAATTTTGGTACGACCGTTTGGATGGCGATGGGCCTGATATTCGTGCCAGCAAAGCTGATATTGATCAAACGTTTAATCAGGTTTCGCAGCTAATTATTAAACAAAACCCAGACGTTATTTTGCTACAAGAACTACATGATAATGCCAAGCGTACAGATTATGAAGACCAACTCCAGCGTCTACTAACCATGCTTCCTGTTGAATACAAAAACTACAGCGAAGCTTTTTACTGGCGAGCGAACTTTGTGCCTGTACCACAGATCATGGGCTCAGTTGGCATGAAACTAGCAGTTATTTCTAAGTATAAGTTGGCTGATGCATTGCGCCACCAACTAGCCATCATAAAAACTGACCCAATAACTGACCAATTTAACTTTCGCCGAGCAATCCAAGAAGTGAGCCTACCGATATCTGGCGGTAATGAGCTGACTTTAATGAACACTCACTTTGATGCTTTTGCTCAAGGTTCCAACACCATGCAGCAACAAGTATCTTATTTACAGCAGTTGTTGAGCGGCAAAAATGCAAATGGCGAGTCCTGGATTATTGGTGGCGACTTTAACTTACTGCCACCAGGTCAATATGAAAACATGGATGCCACCGCACGCAATTACTACCAACCCGATAGTGAATTTTCCCGCATCTATGCTCAGTTTAATGTTATCCCAAGTATCGAACAAACTAATGGTGCCGATGCCAACAGTTGGTTTACTCACTTTCCTAATCGTAAAGAGGTATCTGGCCCAGACCGCACCATTGATTACTTTGTGTATAGCGATCACATTCAGGTAAGTGACGCTCAAGTGCTACAACAAAACACGTGGCATATTTCAGACCACTTGCCCATGATTGCCACCATCAAGTTGCCATAGCCCGATTGCAGCCACTAATGACTGCAGGTGGGTATCGGAATGAGGACTTTGTCTGCATAAGCTGCTATATTGCGCGCCATGGAACAGTCAGAATTATTCGAAGCCCCAAGCCCTTGTATAGGCGTATGCGAAAATAGCCCCAAGGGTTATTGCAAAGGTTGTATGCGTTCACGAGACGAGCGTTTTGAGTGGAATAACATGAACACTGGCCAACAGCTTCAGGTGATGAAGTTGTGCGCTCGACGTTACCAGCGCATGTTGGAGCGCAGACGAATCAAGGCTAAAGGTGACACTAATCTAGAACTAAATTTTGCCGAACCCCAATCACCTCAAACTGATTTGATATAACGTATTTACAGCACAGGTGTCATGTGTTGTACCATGAGCTGTAAACTCTGACGACCACGAAACTCATTGATATCTAAGCGATACACTAAATCTGCCTGTTCACAAGTGTTGGGCCACACTGCCAAATCTATGTTGAAATAAATACCATCCACTAGCTCGCCCGTTTGGAAATGCGCCAATACTAGCTTTAAATGCTTTTCTCCTACGATCCGTTGTTGCACCACCATAAAGCGGCCATGAAAAGTGGGTTCTTCAAAGCCCTGCCCCCAGGGCCCTGCCCGTTGTAATGCAAAGGCTTGGTGAAGCTGCAATTCGTGGGCACTTAATTCACCATCAGAACGCCACTCTTGGGCTAATAAACTGTCGGGAAGGTGCTCCTCAGCATAGGTATTTAATGCCTCTTCAAAGGCGCTAAAGTCATCAGCCTTAATGCTCAAGCCTGCTGCCATGGCATGGCCACCAAACTTAATAATTAGGCCTGGGTTCTGAGCGTCCACCGCTGCCAGGGCATCACGTAAATGAAAACCAGCAATACTCCGACAAGAACCCTTGAGGGTATCCGCATCACCTTTAGCAAAAACCAACGCCGGCCGGTGCCACTTTTCTTTAATTCGAGACGCTACAATACCTACTACACCCTGATGCCAATCAGGATGATACAAGCACACACACTTAGGCATCACTTTATCTTGACTGACTTCTAAGTGCGTTAAAATATTACCGGCCTGCTGCTGCATATCCGCTTCTATATTACGCCTTTGGGCGTTGAGGTCATCCAATTCTTGGGCCAACTGGGCGGCAATCTGCTCACTGTCGCTCAACAAACACTCAATACCCAAACTCATGTCATCTAGCCTGCCTGCAGCATTAAGCCTAGGACCAACACTAAACCCTAGATCCGAGGCTTGTAGATTATGGTGCTGGCGTTTGGCTATGGTTAATAAGGCTAATAAACCCGGCCTAGCTTTGCCTGCACGAATACGTGCCACACCTTGGGCTACCAAAATGCGATTGTTATGCTCCATAGGCACTAAGTCTGCTACGGTGCCTAAGGCAACCAAATCTAAGTATTGTGCCATGTTAGGCGGCGCTATCTGTTGCTGGTCAAACCAACCTTGAATTTGTAATTGCCTTCGCAAGGCTGACATGACATAGAAAATCACCCCCACTCCAGCAGTAGACTTAAAAGGAAATTCACACCCAGGTTGGTTCGGGTTAACAATGGCATCGGCTTCGGGCAAGGTTTCGGCCGCTAAGTGATGGTCTGTCACCAATACTTTTATACCAAGCTCATGGGCTCGCTTAATACCAGCATGGCTAGCAATACCATTGTCTACAGTGACAATTAAATCAGGCTCACTAGCTTGCGCATAATCCACCAAAGCAGTGCTTAGGCCATACCCAAAATCAAACCGATTAGGCACGAGATAGCTTACATTTTTGGCTCCCATGGCGCCTAAAGCCAACATAGCAAGGCTGGTACTGGTTGCACCGTCACAATCAAAATCACCAACTATAACAATATGTTGCTGGGTTTCGAGTGCGTGTGCCAATAAGGCTACAGCTAAGTTTATACCTTTAAGCTGATGGTAGGGCAGGAGTTGTTTGAGTTGGTAATCTACTTGCGCGGGGTCACTAATACCACGGTGAGCAAGCACTCTGGCAACCAGGGGATCAAAAGCGGTGTCTAGGGCTACATTAGAACTGCCTACGCGCAAGCGGACTGACATATGCGCGGCGCTCTTAGAGCTGGTTCATCATGTAAGTTTGCACGGTAGCAAGGTCGTTATCCAACACTTCACAACGTTCTGGCCGCTCTAACAAATCTGTTAGGTGCATCGGTAATTTAGGTGCAGCTTGACCAGCCTTAATCACTGCATCAGGAAATTTCACTGGATGGGCAGTGGCCAAAGTCACCATGGGCACTTCCGGGTGTTGATTACATACCCGTCCCGCTTCCAGACCTATGGCACTGTGAGGATCAAGTAAGTAGTTGTGATGTTGAGCGGTTTGGCTAATCACATCACAGGTTTTTTCATCGTCCACTCGATGACTACTAAACAGTTCCCGTGCTTTTTCCCACCGTTGTGGTTCTAAGCTATTAGAGGTACCGTTATTAAGGCCTGTTACTAGCTCACTTAACGTTGTTCCATTACGATCGTATAAGTCGAACAGCAAGCGTTCAAAGTTGCTGGATACCATGATATCCATACTTGGGGACAAGGTATGTACTAAGCCCTGTTTCTGGTATTGGTTGGCACTAATACAACGGTGCAAGATGTCATTTTCGTTAGTGGCAACGATGAGCTGCTGAATAGGCAAGCCCATCTTTTTAGCTAAATAACCCGCGTAAATGTCACCAAAGTTGCCAGTAGGCACGCTAAAGGATACGGCGCGATGAGGACCACCTAAAGCAACAGCTGCATAAAAGTAGTACACAATCTGAGCCATGATACGGGCCCAGTTGATGGAGTTTACTGCACCTAACTGACCACCCTTCAAGAAAGATTGGTCAGAAAAGCTTTGTTTAACCATTTGCTGACAATCATCAAAATTACCACGCACAGCAATGTTGTGAATATTATCACCTATCAAGGTGGTCATCTGACGGCGCTGCACTTCTGATACACGTTCATGGGGGTGTAAAATGAACATCTGTACACGTTTACTGTGCTTACACCCTTCGATGGCAGCAGAACCCGTATCACCAGAAGTAGCACCCATAATCACTAAATTTTTTTCACGCTTAATCAGGGCATTGTCCATTAAACGGCCTAATAACTGCAGGGCAAAATCTTTAAACGCTAAGGTAGGGCCATGAAATAATTCCAGTACCCATTCGTTATGGTCTAACTGAATTAACGGCGCCACAGCCTTGTGGCTAAAACCGGCATAAGTTTTATCTACCATGCTTTTAAGTTCGCTACTGCTAATATCTTCTTCAACAAATGGCAACAAAATCTTGTGAGCCAAGTCAGCGTAGTTAAGCTTAGACCAAGAAGCAATTTCTTGATGGCTAAATTGCGGTAATTTTTCTGGCACATAAAGGCCACCGTCGCTGGCCAGGCCAGTAAGTAATACATCTTCAAAACTAAGGCTTGGGGCCTGACCGCGAGTACTGATATAACGCATGTTTGTTCCTAGCCGTCTAAGTTTTCTACACGAATTCGAGTCACTTCACCATGAACATCTGTCAATGCTTCAATGGCCGCAATTGCATTATTCATATGGCCTTCTTGTACCGGGCGAGTCAGTATGATGACAGGCACCTGCAAGGACTCATGGGTTTGTTGACGAATAGCTTCGATGCTAATACCTGCATCGCCAAGGATCTGAGTAATTTGAGCTAAAACACCAGGTTTCTCTGAGACCATCATGCGCATGTAAAACGCAGTGACTACCTTATCCATCGGCAAAATAGGGCTATCAGACATGGCGTCTTGTTGAAACGCCAAAGACGGCATACGCACGTTCTGATTCACGGCCATATCTCGCACAACATCCACTAAGTCTGCCACTATGGCAGAAGCGGTTGGCTCTGCACCTGCACCCGCACCGTAATACATGGTGGGGCCAACGGCATTGCCTTCAACTAACACAGCGTTCATTACGCCATGTACGTTAGCAATCAGACACTTTTCTGGAATCATGGTTGGATGTACACGCAGTTCTACACCAGCTTCAGTGCGGCGAGTTAGACCTAAGTGTTTAATGCGGTAACCTAAAGATTCTGCATTGGCCACGTCTTCGGCAGACACTTTGCTAATCCCTTCGGTGTAACACTGGTCAAACTGCAATGGAATACCAAAAGCGACTGAGGACAAAATGGTTAGCTTGTGAGCGGCATCGATGCCTTCTACGTCAAAGGTAGGGTCTGCTTCTGCGTAACCTAGCTCTTGGGCTTCTTTAAGTACATCAGCAAAGGCACGGCCTTTATCGCGCATTTCCGTAAGGATGAAGTTACCTGTGCCATTAATGATGCCAGCCAACCAGTTTATGCTGTTGGCCGCCAAACCTTCACGCAAAGCCTTAACGATAGGAATACCACCAGCAATAGCCGCTTCATACGCCACTACAACGTTGTGTTTACGAGCGGCTTCAAAAATTTCGTTACCGTGCACAGCAATCAAGGCTTTGTTGGCCGTAACCACGTGTTTACCATTACCAATGGCAGTAAGCACAAGCTCTTTGGCCGGTTCATGGCCACCAATAAGCTCCACCAACACATCAACGTTAGGATTGTTGGCTACGGCAAAGATGTCATCTGTAATGGCTGTGTCGCCAGTATCGCAATTGACATTAGGGCGACGTTGGGCAATGTGTTCAACCACAATAGCGCGGCCCGTGCGGCGGGTAATCTCGTCGCAGTTACGCTGTAATACGTTAAACGTGCCGCCACCGACGGTGCCAAATCCACAAATACCAACTCTTACCGGTTTCAAGGTAAACCCCATTGCGCCAAATGCGCGTATCTAATTAATGTATAAAAACAAGCGAGATATTGTAGCTTAACAGGCCTTGTCTGTCAGCTTATAAGCGGCTAGACCTAGCCATTCTTTAAAGGCGTTATTGAGGTTACGTAAATGCTCTGCAAAGCCCCAATCAAAACGCAACAAATTGCCTTTTTGTGCGCGATAATCCACCGGGTAGGGCTGCATTGGCCAGCCTGCTTTACAAAACACTGCGAGGGATCTTGGCATGTGAAAAGCACTCGTCACCAACAACCAATGCTGACCAGGTTTTGGTTGCATCATGGCCTTAGTTAGCACCGCATTTTCCACTGTATTACGTGACTGTGACTCTAGTGTTAAGCGACTTTTTGACAGCCCCATAGACTGTACAAACTGCTTTGCAACTTCTGCTCCTGTGGTACCCTGTTGAACCATGCTGCCAGAGCCACCAGTAAATACTACTGGTGCCTGGGGATATGCATTGGCCAGCATTACCATAGCCGTCAAACGTTCTGCGCCATCACCCAGCGCAACCTGTTGCCAAGCATGACTTAAGCCAACAGCTTCACCTCCCCCAAGCACCACTATGCCATCAACTTGTGTGGGCAGCGAAGCAGGAAGGTGTTGTTGCTCTAGGGGGTAAAACAACCATTCGCCAAGCGGAAACAAGGCAATGGTCAGACATACTAAAGCTAAGTTAAGCAATAGCCTTCGGGCAGCGTTAAGCCAACCCATATACAGGCACAAAACTCCTAAGCCCAACCAAATAAGCAGCACACTATCTACCGCCACCAACAGCCAAGCTAATTTGGCGACATAGAAAAACGTAGAATCCATAGCCTGATTCCTAGTTAAAGAATACCTAAGCGTTTGGCTAATTCATTGGCTGGCAAATAGCCAGGCAAAAGCTCACCAGAATCGAACACGATGGCCGGAGTGCCATTAATGCCAATTTGTTGCCCCAAAGTATAGTGAGCCAACACTGGGTTTTCGCAGGGCTTTGGAGAGGCCTGTGGCGCTTGTTTATTGTGTGAACGCAACTTAGCCTCAGTTAAAAATTCATTGGCATTTTTGGCACACCAGGAGTCCACCAACGCCTGATAACTAGACGAACCTATGCCAGCGCGTGGAAACGCTAAATATTTCACTTCAATACCAAGGGCATTGATAGCAGGCATTTCCGCATGTAATTTTTGACAATAAAAACAATCTATATCGGTAAATATTGTGATGGTTGCTTTTCTCTCGCCCTGAGCAGGAAATACCCACGCCTGCTGTGCAGCTGGACTTCCCATAGCCACAAGCCTATCCTTTAAAGAACTTTGCTCTGTTATGTTCACTAAGTTTTCGCCAAAGGAGTTTTGGTACATAGTTCCAGCAAAGAAAAACTCTCCATCGGCACTCATATAGATACGATCACCATTGTTTAGTAAAATATTGTAAATGCCAAACATAGGCGTTACTTCGATGCTGGAGGCTTTCAAATCTGGATTAATTCTAGCCAAACTTGACTCTATTTCTGTGTATTCTCCTGCCCACACATGGGCCGCCAACAAAGCGAATATAAAGGTAAATGCGGTAGCGAATTTGGTAATCATTAAATGCATAATATAGCTCAACCCCTAGGGTGATGTTGTGAATGTAGGTTTTGTAATCGCTGGGTAGCCACGTGAGTATATATCTGTGTGGTGGATAAATCACTATGGCCTAAGAGCATTTGAATCACACGTAAGTCAGCACCGTGATTCAACAGATGGGTTGCAAAAGCGTGCCTCAGCACATGGGGTGAGAGTGGTTTTTGGATACCAGCCGTTAAACCGTGTTGCTTAATGCGGTGCCAAAAGGTTTGCCGAGTCATGTGCTGGCCTCTATTACTCGGAAACAACACACCACTAGCAGCTACTTTTAATAGCTGTGGTCGCGCTTGTTTGATGTATTTTTGAAGCCAGTTTTGAGCCACTTCGCCTATGGGAACTAGGCGCTCTTTAGATCCCTTGCCGAATACTTTGACAACGCCAGCAGATAAATTCAACTGGCTCATATCAAGGTTAACAAGCTCACTCACCCTCAAACCACAGGCATACAGTAATTCTAACATTGCTCGGTCACGTAAACCTATGCCTGTGCCCACATTGGGCGCTGCCAATAAAGCTTCAACGTCTGATTCTGTGAGTGATTTGGGTAACGGGCGACCCTGCTTAGGCGCATCAATTAAAGAGGCAGGATTGGCTGCTAAATAATTCTCACGAACCATGTATTTATAAAAGCCTTTAATGCTCGACAAATACCGTGCCAATGAACTAGCTTTAACTCCAGCTTGTGATCGATCAGCCAGAAAACTCATTAAGTCACCAGACTCTGCAAAGGCAATAGACAAACCGCGTTGAGCCAAATACTTATCTAGCTGACGCAGATCTCTAGCGTAACTTACAATGGTATTGTCACTCAGTCCTTTTTCTAACCAAAGCGAATCGGTGTATTTTTCGATGAACCTGATGTCGTTACTCATTGATAAACAAGAACCCTAGATCTATGTGCGGCAGCACTCAATAGGTAACAGTATAATATGTTAAACGAAAAACTTGTATCTACAAGTCGTGATTCATAATTGAGCATGGGCTAAGTTATTAAAATAATACCACTGTATTTATTAACACTCATTTATGGTTTTTCTTGCAAAAAAAACCTGCACCTCACTAAAAAGCAAGATGCAGGTTTTTATATTAGCTTAAGCTTAACGCTTGGCCAGTTTTTCCTTGATACGTGCTGCCTTACCAGACAAGTCGCGCAAGTAGTACAACTTAGCTTGGCGCACGTCACCACGGCGCTTAACAGACACACTGTCAACCTGGTGGCTAAAGGTTTGGAAAGTACGCTCAACACCCACACCGTGAGAGATTTTACGTACTGTGAAGGCAGAGTTTAGGCCACGGTTACGTTTACCGATTACCACACCTTCGTAAGCCTGAAGACGCTCACGGGTACCTTCTGTTACCTTAACTTGGACCACAACAGTATCGCCGGGGCCAAATTCTGGCATTTCTTTGTTCATTTGTTCAGCTTCAATTTGCTGAATAATCAAGTTTTTGCTGCTCATGGCACGCTCCTGTTCTTCACCTTTCGGATTGATCCGTTAAGCGAATAAATTCTGCTAAAGACTGCTCTTGTTCCTGCGTCAGTGTCATCTGTTCTAGTAAATCCGGTCGCCGCTGCCAGGTTCTACCTAACTGCTGCTGCATACGCCAACGGGCAATAGCGGCATGATCCCCACTTAACAGCACCTTAGGCACTGGCATACCTGCAACCATTTCTGGGCGGGTATAATGAGGGCAATCCAACAAGCCCTGAGCAAACGAATCTTCTTGTGCCGATTCTGCATGCCCTAATACACCAGGTAACAAACGTGAAACTGCATCTATAAAGGTCATGGCTGCAAGCTCACCGCCACTTAATACAAAGTCTCCAAGAGACCACTCTTCATCTATGTCGGTACCAATTAAGCGTTCATCGATTCCTTCGTAACGCCCTGCTACCAATACCAAGCTCTCCTGCTTGGCCAGTTCTACTACACCTGCTTGGTCTAACCTACGCCCTTGGGGAGATAAATAAATCACCTTAGGCTGGCCTAGTTCAGTTTTTGCTTGGCTGATGGCATCTCGTAAAGGCTGTACCTTCATCAACATACCAGGCCCGCCACCGTATGGCCGGTCATCCACTGTGCGGTGCTTGTCCTGGGTAAAGTCGCGTGGATTATATCCCGTAACTTGCAGCAAACCTTGCTGCGTTGCTCTTCCTACCACACCAAAATCTGTTAATGATTTGAGCATTTCTGGGAACAGCGTTACTACGCCTACTTTCACCTAAAACTCCGGATCCCAATCGACCCGAATAACACCTCCGAGGAGGTCAATCTTTGTAATCACTTGATCTGGCAAATAAGGTATTAAACGCTCGTTACGATCAATACTTTCTTCATTGCCTTTTACAACTAGCACATCATTAGAGCCCGTTGCGATCAGGTGGTCGACCTTGCCGAGTTTTACCCCTGCATCAGTCTCAACATTCAGCCCAGTCAGTTGTTGCCAATAATAATCACCATCCTCTAGGTTTGGTAATATGGCTCGATCTACCGAAATATCCAATCCGCAATATTCGCGGGCTTGGTCACGGCCTTCACAACCTTCTAGTAATGCAATTAATCCCTTGCCGTGGGTCTTCCCCTGTGTAATTTTCAATTCTTGCCAAACGCCGTCAATACAGGTTTGCCAAGGTTGATAATCAAAGATGTTTTTCATTGGTTCAGTGCTAGAAAACACTTTTACCCAGCCCTTCACACCGTATACGGTAGTGATGCGACCCAGCTTTACGCGTTGGTCTTGAGCCATGTTCAACGATCCTTACAACAATAGGTTAAAAACAAATGCTTCGTTAGCTATTATACAGCTACTTTGCGGGCTGCTTTTATCAGTCCTGCAACACGTTCACTTGGCTGAGCACCTTGCTCCATCCAAAAGTCAACGCGCTGCATGTCAATCCGAGTTACTTCTTCTTGGCCACGAGCAACTGGGTTATGAAAACCCACACGCTCAATAAAGCGACCGTCACGCGGATTGCGCTGATCAGCTACAGTTAAATGATAGAAGGGGCGCTTTTTAGAGCCCCCACGAGCTAAACGAATGGTTACCATGCGTTAGATCCCTTTACGTCGTGTAAGTTTTGAAATCACTTACTATTCATCAATGCAACGCGCCATTGTAGGCGACATCACGGAAATGGGCATTACCCCGCCTAAATTAATAGCATGTAACACATGCCTAATTCAGGGCGGATATTGTACGGTATTTATAGAGCCAAGACAATTAAATCGAACTGGAAGTTTTACCTAAGTTTGATGCCTGATGATGCGAAGTTACTACATGTCCTGTTTTTTCCGTGGGACCGTGGTTTCAATTTTCTCATCCAGTAAACGCTCTTCAAGCTCTTCTGCCGATATGTAGTCTAAATCCCAATGGTTACATATATCGTTTCTAAATCGCGTGCGACTTTTCTTGGTTGATTTAGTTTTGTAACGATCAAAGTAGTTGAGGAGTCTCTGGCTAATTTTCATCGTAATAATGTCCGTAACTTAGTTCATTGGCAGCCACCCATGCATGGGCGCAAGCAACCCTACCTAAAGTTACCAAAACCAATCTCTAGAGGCAATAAAGTTGCTGAGGCCGCCTTTTTCAATCAGCACAATCCAGCGATCGTAAAGACACTGTCAATGCACTGTAAATGCACTGTAAATGCACTTTCGGCCATGTATTTTAACGTTATGATGGCCCGTAAGCCAATACAGTTAGTTATATCAACGTAGACCACGTGGCTTTAACGATAAATTAATGTCGATCCAAACTCTGGCCACTAAAGGCACCTTCAGAGCTGCTTACTCGTGATCTGTACACGCCAGTTGAATTACCATGGCACTAGGATGAAATGCCTGCAGTAGTAGGTGTTGCCCTTAGTGTTGGGAATGCTTATTAAATCGTTTAGATGGCAAAATAACCATGCAACAACACAACATTGATTATCTACCAACTAGTTTAACGCCACTTTCTCAAACTCCTTCTGACCTACAGGTGGGTTGTCTTCTCATTGAGGAGCTGCAACAAGCTGCTAGCCTAGTAGACTTTAAAGAAATGCTCAACCGATCTGCCAAGCTTGCCACATTCGTCAAAACCTCGGTTAACCAGCTACTCTTGCTAGATGAGCTCACAGCCATGACCCAACAAGACACGCTAAGTAGCTTTTTAGCTATTGAGTCAGTGGCTGCAGTTCAGCATGAAGACGCCAGCAAGGTACTAATTGATTGTTTATCACATGCAGACATAAGTGTCCGCCGCCAGGCCACCTGGAAACTATCTGATAGGCGCCCGGCAGCAGCAGCCCTGACCCTGCTTTTGCAACAACTTTGCCTAGGTGGCATAGATACCATGCATGCCCATCAAACCTTGAGCCACTGGGCTAAATTTGAGCCTGAACTAATTACCCAAATGCTAAGCAAGGCTTTACTAACTCATGACGATGACATAGCGCGAGCTCGACTAACGGACCTGTTGGGCACCTTACATGCCGACAAAGTTAACGGAATGCTTACTCGTCTAGCCACTGATACCAACGAGTCTGTGCCAGCACGCGTGGCGGCCATTAGCGCTATGGGAAGCCGTGCGGACTCATTTAGCACCTTACTTCAGCAGTTAAAACAGCAGGACAACGACATTGGTGCGCATGCAGCTCTGGCCATTCATGACCAGAGAATGCTAAAACTCGCGCCACTCCCTCACCGAGGCGGTGGTTTGCGTATATGCCAACTGGTGCTTGCCAAGGTGGATAGAACCCTTAGCTCAGGTGGCTGTGGAGAAACCGGTGGAGTTGCCAGCTTACTAGTGTCTCTAGGGGACGCACTTGTGCGCCAACCAGGTATTGATCAAGTCCTGACTATTGGGCTTGGCAGTGTTGAAGAGGCCATTAGCAGCCTGAGCGCAAAAGATAACACCTCACAACCCTACCGTATAATTGCTGCTGGGGATGACATGCGGCCCATGAACAGCACAAATGCATGGGAACACTTACCTGTTCTTAAACGCAGCATCCAACGGTGCCTAGGTAATTTTGGGGCAGTTGACCTAATCCATCTTCGCATGCTGGATGCAGCCACTTTTGCAGCGGCAGATGTTGCCAACACGCTGAGCATCCCTATTTGCTTTAGCTTTGCTCCAGACCCTCAAAATACGGTGCAGGCGCTGCATGCTCGAGGGCAGTTTAATCGCCGCGCCTTTGTTGATGCTGATGCACAAACTAACCTCTGGTTCAGGGCTCGCATGCTAGAGCAGATGGGACGTAACGTGGGCCATGTGGCGCTCTTTCCTCAACCCAAGTGTAAGCTCTTACTGCAAGACATCCGCAAAGACCTGCGCCATCATAAACAACAATCGGTGACCATAGCGGAAGGTATCGACATACAACTCATTCGGCAGGCGGCGTTAGAGTCTGATGAAGCAAATTATAATGATTCTAAAGGCGTGATTAGCGACCTAGCTAACAAAATATGTGCAAACCGCCGTCATTTACCAATATTGCTCAGTGTTGGGCGCTTTCACCCCATCAAAGGTATGGCTCGTATTGCCGAGGCTTGGGCGGCTGACCCACTGCTTTATAATAGCTGCAACCTAGTTTTGGTTGGGGGTAATTTGAACCACCCATCAGCCGTAGAAAAGAAGGTCATGGAAGCCATTGATAGTGCGGTACCCATCAAAGATCATCGCCGTGATGGACTCATTCTCGTGGGTGGCCGCCCACGGGCTGATATTGCTAAGCTTATGGTCGCCACTATGCAAGGGTGTTCAGACTACTGGGCGCAGGGTGGCATTTATGTAGATGGTGCCTTGAAGGAAGAGTTTGGCTTAGCCTTAATCGAAGCCCTTGCCACAGGTTTGGTTGTTGTTGCCCCCAGCACTGGCGGCCCCTCAACCTATGTAGACCACGGTGACACTGGCATTCTTGTGGATCCAGAACACGACCTTGGGCAAGCCATTCATCAAGGCTTTGCGCTAGTGGGACGCCCAGGCAGAAGCCTTAAAGCACGCAACATGGTTGAAGAGCACTACGCCATTGACACTATGGCCGAAAAACTTACCTCATTGTATTTAACGGTGCGAGATAATCAATGACTTTGCTGGTCATTAGTCCTGATTTCATTTCCCACTACAGCCCTTTGGCTGTAGTTGCCCGTGCCGCTAAGCTAGCAGGCAAACGCGTTATCTTTGCCACGGGAACGAGTATGGCACCCCGTGTGAAAGCAGAGGGGTTTGAATGGACCTTGCTACAATTAAGCCAAGGAGCCAATAGTGGCATTGTCAGTCAAAATCCCGCCATCAAGCGCTTTTTGAGCGCCACTCGAGAAGGTGCTTTAGCAACAATTCGCTGCCAGGCACTAGATAGAGAAAAAGATTTACTCTGGGAGCCAGTGCAGGTGGCAAGGCAAATTGCGCTGCTGTGTGAACAAATAAACCCTGATGACATTTTGGTTGACCATGTTTCTTTTGGTTCAACTTTGGGCGTATATGCAACAGGTAGAACATTCACCACCCTTGTACCTGGCCATCCCAGTCAACTGCCCGTAGGTAATGAACGTTATGGCATTCCTGCGGCTTGGCCGGGGTGCATGCAGCCTGATCCGGACCTGCTAACGCAACAAGAACACATTACAGACCGTGTGACCACAACGTTTACCGACCGCTGGAATGCGGCACTATCTGTGATTGCACCCACTATGAAACCCGTTAAGGATGCCTTTCGTGTCCACGGTGAGCGGGTACTCTATAATAGCCTAAAGCCGTATCACGCTATTGGCCGCCTGGAACACTTGCCCGCACATCACCATTTTATTGGACCACTAATACGTGACGAAGCACTTGCAGAGCCATACCGCCACTGGCTTGATCAGGTGGATGAAAGGCCACTAGTTTATGTTGCCCTAGGCACTTTCTTGTCACATCGGGCAGACGTATTGAGCAAAATATCAGAAGCACTTCAACAGGCTGGCGTACGGGTGGCTATGGCCATTGGTGCAAACCCTGTGTCAGTATTTGAACCTTTACCCCAGGGCTGGTTGATTGAACCAAGCTTGCCGCAGGTCGGTCTATTGCGTGGGTGCGATCTAATCATACATCATGGCGGTAACAATAGTGTTCAGGAGGCATTAGGCTTGGGTGTACACCAAATCATACTGCCGTTTTCAACAGATCAGTTTGCCAATGCCGCCGATTTAGAGCGCACCGGTCAAGCCACTGTAATCTCACCCAACCATATTTGTCCAAGCGCATTAGCTGAGGTGATAGCAACCATCGTAGCGTTGTCCAAGCCCAAAAAAGTCATGCCACTAAACCCCACTCTGTTAGCCAGCGCTTTGAACAGGCCCAAGCACACTATTTAATAGTGCTAATTAGTAGATTGGTTAATAGATTTAGTTAACAGTGTGGCTTAATTTTCTTTACGAGCAATAAAGCTATCGCGTATTAAACGTAATCGCACACCCCACCTCAAGATAGGCTGGGGAGGTAATCGGTTAGGCTTTGGCCGTGCTTGAATCATGGCGATCGCATCGGTCATATGACCGCTAGCTCGGTAGGCCATTTGTTCGCCAAATAAGGTGGCCAAGCCAATGCCACCACCGTTGTAACAACCAGCCACTAACAATTTTGACTCTAATTGGTCAAACACTTGGCCATTATTGCCACTAATGCAGGTGACACCGGCCCAACAGCTATCAAAGAGGTCAGTGCCTAATTCTGGAAAACGGCGCTTGAGGCCACGCAGGTGAATGCGCTTACGTTGGTTAAGCTGACTGGCCGACATGTTCATGGCTGGCCAGACTTCAGCAGTATTACGCACCATAATGCGCCGATCCTGAGTTAAGCGGACGGTAGCACCCATAGCTTGCGCAGACAGCAAGCCCCATGCACTAGGGCTGCCTATAGACGCATATTCAGAATCATTTAGCGGCCGCGTCATACTAGCTGTTAAGGTGAGTGGAAACGCGCGCTTACGCTTCAACCCAGCACTGGCCATAAAACCATTAACAGCCATCAATAATTTGGGGGTTTTAACTTGTCCCATTGGTGTTGAAACTAAAAAATCTGCGCCTTGTTTGCGCCATGTTAAAACTGGGCTGTTTTCATAGAGGGTCACATTGTCTGGCAACAGAGATATGTATGCACGAGCTAGCTTGGCGGGCTGCAACATAATACCGCCAGCTGTCCACAAGGCTTGGGTATAATAACCAGTACCTAGCCGCTGCTTCAACTCAGCACCTGAGATCAGACGATGCTCCAGTTCCAGCTCTTGCAGCAACTCACTAAAGCGCTGCAACTTAGGTTCATGTGCGGGCACTGCCGTGGCATGAAATTTTCCACTCGCATCCCAATCACAATCTATTTGATATTCATTGACTAGCCGACTAACACAATCTACACCTGCTTTATTTAGGGCATACTTTTCACGGTATTGTTGTAGACCCGTATCAGACATATGACCATCGTTAAGGGTTGAATCAACCAGATAGCCAGAGTTACGCGCACTCGCACCTTCTCCAGCTCGCTGAGCGTCAATAATGATGATTTTAGCATTAGGATTAAGCTGGGCAAATTTTCTAGCTGCCGACAAACCTGTATAACCAGCGCCAACAATAACAAAATCCGCTATGTGTTCGTCTTGTAAGCTGGCATTGGCCTGGCGTGAGGGTAGCGCCTGTGTCCAACCACAGGCCTGATCATTTACGGGTAATGGTGAGAACACCTTACTGTTCATTCGTTGCCAGACTCAAGCTGCCGCATGTACTCTGCAGGGTCGATGGCGATACCTAATGAACGTTTTTCGATGTAGAAACCGTTTTTAGATTCCCGGGCACGGAAACAAACATACGCACCCACCTCAAACTCAAGGGCTTTGTTTGCAGAAAAGTAGGCATACTCTTGTTCAGCAATCACTAAGGTGTGGATGTAGTATTCTGGCATTCCCAACCATTCAACATGGGGTCCATCGGTGGCAACCGATTGAAGATGTCCTCGACCTTGCAGGGCCTTAGCTTTGACGTAGGGCTTGCGAGCCATATATTTTCCTAAACGAGACGATTAAACTAACGCTATTGTATCTAGCTTAAACCTTGGCGTCAGCCAAAATACCGCGAATAAATCATCTAATCATGCCAATACCCACAAACTCACAGCTCTTTGAAGTAACACCAATAGGTATAATTCACTCATGCTTTAAGGAAAAATTTGCCGCCCCTCGCCAACCTGGCCTCGTGCCTGCTGCTTTAGCCCAAGTACAACTCCACTCACCTTATAACCAAGCCGATACAGTTGCTGGACTAGAGGAGTTCTCTCATATTTGGCTGACCTTTGTATTTCATCAAACAGCGCAACAAGGCTGGAAGCCCAAAGTACGGCCACCAAGATTAGGTGGCAATAAAAAGCTTGGTATATTTGCCACCCGGTCTACTTTTAGGCCCAATCCTCTGGGGTTATCATTAGTAAAACTTGAGTCCATTGATACTAGAAACGGCGTTATCCTCCACGTGTCTGGAGCAGATTTAATCGATCAGACCCCAATCCTAGACATTAAGCCTTACCTACCTTGGGTAGAATCTATAGCAGATGCCAAAAGCGGCTTCGCCAGTGATGACCAAGTTCTCCAACTACCCATTTATTATAGCGAACAAGCCCAGCAGGCTTTAACCAGCAGACCAGAACTCTCAGAACTCATTGAGCAAGTTTTACTACACGACCCTAGGCCAGCATATCAGCAGGACCCTGAACGTATTTATGGCTGTAACATTGCCGATATCAACCTACGCTGGAAAGTGCGTTTTGATCAAATAGAAGTGATTGAAATCAACCAATAACATTACTTAGCTATGCTAATATGTTACTAATTAGAGACAACATTTAACACTTATGACTCCTGAACAACTCATAGCCTTAGACCAACAGTACGTATGGCACCCTTATGCCTCCATGGATAACCCTCCGCCCTCTTACCCTGTTGTTGGCGCCAGCGGTGTGCGATTGACCTTAGCCAATGGCCAAGAGTTAATCGATGGCATGGCTTCTTGGTGGTGTGCGGTGCATGGCTACAATCATCCTCATCTCAACGAGGCTATGAAACTGCAAATCTCTGATATGTCTCATGTGATGTTTGGTGGTATTACGCACGAACCTGCAGTAACCCTCGCTAACCGATTAGTGGATCTCACACCTGCAGGCTTAGATAAGGTATTTTTTTCAGATTCAGGTTCTGTGGCCGTGGAAGTGGCCATAAAAATGGCCCTACAATACTGGCACTCCAAGACACAAGCCAACAAAAACCGCATGCTCACTATACGCAATGGTTATCATGGCGATACCTTTGGTGCTATGGCAGTGTGTGATCCAATTAACGGCATGCACTCACTATTTGCCAGCGTATTACCGCAACATCATTTTGTTGACGCCCCACCGATGGGCTTTGATCGCCCATTAATAGATGGCGACTTAGCAGAACTTGAAGACAAAATGTGCAAGTACCAAAACGAAATTGCTGCTTTAATCTTGGAGCCTATCGTGCAAGGTGCGGGTGGTATGCGTTTTTATAGCCCTGAATGGCTAAAAGGTGCAGCAGACCTCTGCAAGCAATATAACATTCTCTTAATCGCCGACGAAATTGCCACAGGGTTTGGTCGCAGTGGTGCGTTGTTCGCCTGCGACCATGCCCAAGTTAAGCCCGATATCATGTGTCTAGGCAAAGCCATTACTGGCGGCACCATGAGCTTTGCTGCAACCTTAACCACGGCCGAAATTGCCACCAGTATTTCACGTGGTGAAGCCAGTTGCTTTATGCATGGACCAACGTTTATGGCCAACCCTTTGGCCTGTGCCGTGGCCAACGCTAGTTTAGACTTGCTGGAACGCAGCGATTGGAAAAGTCAGGTCAATGGTTTAAATAAAGGCCTTAACATCCTATTACAACCAGCCAAAGCCCTACCCTATGTTGAGGATGTGCGAGTATTAGGTGCCATTGGCGTAATAGAAGTCACACAAGCCGTAGATCTGGGCATCATTCAAAAGATGTTCGTAGAAGAAGGCATATGGGTGCGGCCATTTGGCAAACTGGTTTACGTAATGCCCCCCTACGTAATGAGCCCACAAGACTTAGCTCTGCTGTGTAGCGGGATGTTAAGCGTGCTGGAGCGCTATTTTAGGCAGCACCATGCCACAAGCTAAAATAGACCCTAACTTTACTGTGTTATTTGCTTGTAACCTTCAAGTAAGAGTGGCAGATTTAAATTATGGCAACCATCTGGGTAATGACCGTATTCTGAGCTATTTTCACGAAGTTAGAGTGCTATGGCTTAGTCACCATAACCTCAGCGAGCACGATGTTGGTGGCTGCGGTCTCATTATGACAGGCACTAATATTGAGTACCTTAAGCAAGCACACTTACATCAATTCCTTACGTTAACACTAGGTGCACGAGAGGTGGGCAAAGCGCGATTCACCTTAGTATATAAACTCACAGACGACCAGACCGACCAAGTTATTGCCCTTGGCGAAACCAACATGGCCTGCTTTAACTACCAGCGTCAAAAACCCACGCGGGCGCCCGTATCTTTGATTGCTGCGCTGCGTTTGCAATGACCTATATGCTCTACTAGTTACCCATATAAACCATCTCAAGACACATTAAATCTCATGGTTTCATAATGTCTGAAATATCAGACAGTCGCAATATATGGAACCAAACTACCACTGTGTAACAAAAGAGCTACTTTGATGATTGTTGAAGCCGATTAAGGCACAGGTTAGCATCACATTTGTCAAAATAGAAAACTAGGAGCATTACCTAGTTCTGTACTTTAGCCTCATCATGCAACAACCCTAGCTACATATTTTCAGGATGCACTGACCCTCTTGAAAAGCGTTAGTCGAAGTAGGCGTAGCAGTAGGTAATAGGCTCAAGGCCACTGTCTTTGGCAGCGCACTGCTGACATGTCTGGGTGGAGGATACCCGGGAAAATTTATTACAGGTAACACACTTGGCTTTATCTACTACTTGCCATTGCAACCCCGGAAATTCTTGCCAATGCTTGCCTAAACTGAGAATTTCATGACCTTTGAGCAAGTCCCCTGCATGGTAACGACCGACGATAATTTTAATACGCTGATCCACCGCTTTCTTGCGTCGCTGTTGTTCAACCTGATGTTGGTCAGGCGCCATGTGCCTCGCCAAAATACTCATGGTATCAGCCATACCTTGTTGCTGTTGCGTGAAGTGCTTAAGGGCATGTTCAAGCTGGGCGTGACGCCCTAGGGGTATGCTATAGGCCAGTAAGTCTGGATCCCAATGCCCGCCAGCCAAGTGCAAGGATTCCATTAAATCGATGTTGTGATCGCCATACAAACGCAAGTCATTTGCCGTAGTAATTAATTCATAGCCAATAGGTAAGTGGTTTAGCAAAGAGGCGCTAACGCCCATATCGACTTGAGTTTTTTCATCATTAAACCAGTCACTCATCGTCTTACCTATACAGGTTATGCCGTAACTTAGGTTATTCCACGTCATCATAGCCATCATAGCTATGTACGAGGTCTTCAAAACGGGTGTATTTACCAATGAAGGCTAAGCGCGAGGTGCCAATAGGGCCATTACGTTGCTTACCAATGATGATTTCGGCCTTGCCTTTATCTTCACTGTCTTCATTGTAGACTTCATCACGGTAGATGAACATAATGAGGTCAGCATCTTGCTCGATGGCACCAGATTCACGTAAGTCTGAGTTTACTGGCCGTTTGTTGGGGCGATTTTCCAAACTACGATTAAGCTGTGACAGCGCTATCACCGGGCACTTAAGTTCCTTCGCTAGGGCTTTCAAAGAACGTGAAATTTCTGAAATTTCCGCGGTGCGACCTTCGGTGTGGCCTTTAATCTGCATCAGCTGAAGATAGTCAATCATGATCATGCCAATACTGCCGTGTTCACGGGCAATTCGCCTTGCCCTAGTGCGTATTTCGGTTGGGCTTAAGCCCGCACTGTCATCAATATAGAGCGGCTTATCTTTTAGTAAGTTTACCGCACCTGTAAGTTTAGGCCAATCATCTTGTTCCAGTTTACCCGTACGCATGCGGGTGGCGTCGATACGGCCAAGGGATGACAGCATGCGCATCATCAGCTGTTCAGCTGGCATTTCCATACTGAATACGAGTATGGGTGCATCGCCAATTACTGCGGCATTTTCGACAATATTCATGGCAAAGGTAGTTTTGCCCATTGACGGTCGGCCTGCCACGATAATCAAATCAGAGTTTTGCATGCCTGAAGTTTTGTTATCTAGGTCTGTAAAGCCCGTACTTAAACCAGTAATTGCACTGTCTGACCGGAACAACTGATCAATGCGTTCTACTGCACCTTTAAGGATAGGGTTAACATATTGTGGTCCGCCTTCTTTTGGGCGTGCCTCAGCGATTTCAAACACTTTACGTTCTGCTTCGTCCAATACATCATCAGAAGAACGGCCTTCTGTATGAAAAGCAGAATCGGCTATGTCATTGGCCACACCAATGAGCTGACGTAATATAGCCCTTTCACGGACAATATTGGCATAAGCGGTAATGTTTGACGCACTCGGAGTATTTTTCGCCAACTCACCTAGGTAACTTAGACCACCAGCATTGGATAATTCATCTATACGGCTCAACTCTTCTGATAAAGTAATAACGTCTATAGGTCGAGAATCGCCTACCAGTTTAGTCATTACACGGAAGATGAGCCGATGATCTTGACGGTAAAAATCAACTTCTGCCACGGCCTCAGACACCCGGTCCCATGCCATTTCATCCAACATCAAACCGCCTAGCACAGACTGCTCAGCCTCTAGCGACTGAGGAGGCACCTTAAGTGCATCAAGTTGAGGGTCGGACTTAAGTAAATGTGAAGCTGGTAGCATGAAAATGTCGATTTAATAAGATGAATACTGGCCCATGATAACCTTTACCACAGGCACAAAAAAGCCCCTTTACTGGGGCTTTTTGAGATTGCTTTGTTACGGTGCTTAGCCTGCGTCATTACGAAGGCCAAAGGCCTGTGGCAATGCATTAACTGAAGTCTTGAATTGCTACGCTACGCTCGCAATAATGAGTGCGGAACTTTACTCAGCAATAAGCGCTACAGTCACCTCTACAGTGATATCACTGTGAAGTTGGATAGCAACGGCAGTTTCGCCCAATGCACGCAACGTACCTTCAGGTAGACGCACTTCAGTCTTGTCAACGGCATGACCAGCTTCCAGTAGGGCAGCAGCGATTTCGTTAGTTCCGATAGAACCAAACAGCTTACCTTCTTCGCCAGCGTTAACAGCAATAGTGATAGTCAATTTGCCCATCGCATCTGCACGAGCTTGAGCAGCAGATAGCTTTTCAGCAGCAGCAGCTTCTAGTTCTGAGCGGCGTGCTTCAAAAGCTTCAACGTTAGCTTTGTTGGCAGGTACAGCTTTGCCATTTGGGATTAGGAAGTTACGGCCATATCCAGCTTTAACTGAAACAGTGTCACCCAGCGCGCCTAACTTACCAATTTTTTCAAGAAGAATTACATTCATGTTTAATTCCTTAGTTTGCTCAACATGTATACACGAAGAGTCTAATTCTATTTTTTTACCCTAACTGGCAAACGTTGCCGTAACTTGAACACGCTGTCCAAGGTGGCTAATAATGCTAATAGAGTAAAGACCACTGCGCTTGAGAGTAGCAACCCCAAATAGGTTGCAATCAGCCAAGCTCGGCCTAATTTTAATTGCTCAATCAGTCCATGCACTAACGCCAGGCCTGCAAATAGCAATGGTATTGATAACACAAACAACCATTGCGTCATGTCGGTAATACTGCTTAAGCCGAATACGGCTAAAGCTAGAGTTCCCGTAAGCCATATCGGCAAACGCAACTGATGAAATTCGGTTTGAAAACCACCTGGGTTATACAACGCCGCCTGCCACCAACGCGCCAACACGACACAGGCTAACAATATAGCCATATGTACGGCACCTAACACACCCTCCATGAGGGTTTGTAGTAGCTTTTTATCAATATTTTCTGGCAAATTTTGTTGCGCTTCTAGCTGAATTCCAGCTTCGGCAAAAACCGCCATTACATCTTGCAAGTAGCTAGCTAAAATAGGCATAGATACAATTGCAGCCAATAGGCTAGCAACCAACACATAAGCCCAGCTGGCACTGTAGCGTAAAACGCTAGCCAAACCTGCCACACCTATTAAAGTTAAAGCAGGTGTTGGATCTCCATTACTCCACCAAGCTATAGCAGGTAATAGGCTCCACATAAAAACATTAGCTCCAGCTTGATAACCTTTTCTCAAGATCACCAAGGCCACAAGTGCTGCACTTATCCAAAACAACACAGGAATGATAGCAAACAACACTGCAACCATAGTTACTTGTTTGTTGCCACGCATGGCGTATTGAGCTAGTCCGCGCATATGTTAATACAGCTTACTGATGAGCGTCAGTGTATGGCAACAATGCAACGTAACGAGCGCGCTTGATAGCGGTAGAAAGCTGACGCTGATAGCGTGCTTTAGTACCGGTAATACGGCTAGGTACAATCTTGCCAGTTTCAGATACGTAGCCTTTTAAAACTTCAATATCTTTATAGTCGATTTGAGTTACGCCTTCGGCGGTGAAACGACAGTACTTACGACGACGGAAAAAACGTGCCATGGTCAATATCTCCAGTTAATTATTCAGCTGCGGCTTCAGCGGCTTTGACGGCTTTGGCTTTGGCGGCTTTGGCGGCTTTGGCGGCTTTGGCTTTGGCGGCTTTGGCGGCTTTGGCTTTGGCTTCTGCTTCTGCTTCTGCTTCTGCTTCTTCTTCAGAGGCTTCTGCTTGAGGAGCTTCTGCTTGAGGAACTTCTACTTGAGGAGCTTCTGCTTGAGGAACTTCTGCTTGAGGAGCTTCTGCTTGAGGAACTTCTGCTTGAGGAGCTTCTGCTTGAGGAGCTTCTGCTTGAGGAACTT